>OIDT01000054.1_pt1 | contig 130758 bp, 107 predicted proteins | sample 1581601 | NCBI WGS metagenome assembly OIDT01 (sample SAMEA3882515, study PRJEB24775) | human gut metagenome | biome: human-associated habitat; feature: intestine environment; material: feces | place: Netherlands | collected 2009/2010 | reverse complement strand
CCTTGCAGTTTAACGACCTTGTCTGGGAGCTGGTGGAGCGCAAGAACAGCGAGGATACCAAGGCAGGCGTTTGTTCCTGCCATTCAATAAGGGAGTCAAAACTGACGGAAGCGGTGCTGGCCAAGGTGCGTGAGGTTTGCAAAGATTATTTGAAGCCACAGGCACTATTGCCTATGGCGGAGAGAGCAGTCAAGGAGGCGTCGCAAGAAGAAAAAGCCGCGGCGGAGATCACTGCCCTGCAAGGCAAGATCACCAGCCTGACGGAAAACCTTGACCGGATGTATACCGACCGGCTTTCCGGGCTTCTGCCGGAGACGGACTTTCAGCGTATCTTTACCCGCATCAAAGAGGAACGAGGGCGGTTGGAAGAACGCATCCGAGACTTAGAACAGCAACAGAAAAGCCCCGTCAGCCATGAGGACAGAGCGAAAGAGCTGGTGCAGCGCTTCTTGAATACTGCCTGTGCCAGCCGGGAGCTGCTGGTGAGCCTGATCGAGCGGATCGAGCTGACGGAGGGAAAAGAGATCATCATCAAATTCCGTTTCGCAGAGCTTCAGCAAGTGGGATAAATCCAGTTATATCAACGGTTTGCACCAATTTAAGAGTCGCAATTTTGTAGGCAAAATCACTTACAATAGCCGATGCGCTATGTATCGCGTATCGAGAAGAAGGCGCTGGCGAAGCTGGAGGAGGCTTTACAGGGGCGAATTTAGGAACAAAAAAACAATAATTTCCCTTAAAGAAAGATATTTATCGGATGTGCGAATAGCAAAAAACCGCGGAACTTTTTAACGGATATTTGACGGAAAAACTTTTTTTTCACAAAAAACGAGAGGCGTCTGGTCATATTGCATGAGAAAATATCTGTATGATATGGGAAATTTTCTTACGGCAGATATTGCCTTTCCAGTGGGGGAACAGATATAATGGACAATTAGAGACATACACACCTGTGTGGGAGGAAACAAAAAGAATGAGAAACATCAAGTGCGGCGTGGCGGATATCCGCAAGCGCGTCTTTGCCGAGGTGGCGAAGCTGGCCTACGAGGGCGGCGACTACACCCGGATCGAGAAGCTGCCCTATGAGATCATACCCGGTGAGATCGGGCGGCAGCGGGAATCCGTCTTTCTGGAGCGCGCCATCGTGGGCGAGCGGATCCGGCTGGCTATGGGACTGCCCCTGCGTCCGGTAACGGAGCATTCGCTGCTGTCCGACGGCGTGGAGGAGAGCGCCATTGCGGAGAAATACTACGATCCCCCACTGATCAACGTCATCAAATACGCCTGCAACGCCTGCGCGCCCACCCATTACGAGGTGACCAGCGCCTGTCAGGGCTGTCTGGCGCGGCACTGCCAGCACGCCTGCCCTAAGGGCGCCATCCGGACGGAGAGAGGGCAGGCGGTCATCGACCAGAACCTGTGCATCAAGTGCGGCAAGTGCAAGGACGCCTGTTCCTATCAGGCCATCATCAAGTTCACCCGCCCCTGCCAGGAGGCCTGCGGTATGTACGCCATCGGGCAGGATGAGCACGGCCGGGCGGACATCGACTACGACAAGTGCGTCAACTGCGGTATGTGTCTGGTGAACTGCCCCTTTGGCGCCATTGTGGATAAGGGTCAGCTGTTCCAGCTGATCCACGCCATCAAGAAGGGTGATAAGGTGGTCGCCATCATCGCACCGGCATTCTGGGGACAGTTCGGAGACAACGTGACGCCGGGTCAGATCCGGGAGGCCATGAAGCTGCTGGGCTTCGACTCGCTGGTGGAGGTGGCCATCGGCGCCGATCTGTGCGCCATCGAGGAGGCGGAGGAGTTCTTGCGGGACGTGCCGGAGAAGCAGCCGTTCATGGCGACCTCCTGCTGCCCGGCATGGTCGGTTATGGCCAAGAAGGAGTTCCCCGGCTTTGCACCCTACATCTCCATGACCATGACGCCCATGGTGCTGACGGCCCGCCTGCAAAAGCAGAAGGACCCCAACTGCCGGGTGGCATTCATCGGGCCCTGCGCCGCCAAGAAGCTGGAGGCCAGCCGCCGCTCCATCCGCAGCGATGTGGACTTCGTGCTGACCTTTGAGGAGCTGCGGGGGATGTTCGACGCCAAGGGCATCGACTTTGACCAGATCGAGGACAATATCGCCCACTATGAGGCGTCGGCTCCCGGCGTAGGCTTTGCCGCCGGCGGCGGCGTGGCCAAGGCGGTGGAGGACGTGATCCACCGGCTCCACCCGGAGGTGGAGGTCAAGACCGTGGCGGCGGAGGGGCTGGAGAACTGCCGCAAGATGCTGCGTATCGCCCGGACGGGCAAGTACGACGGCTATCTGCTGGAGGGTATGGCCTGTCCCGGCGGATGTATCGCCGGCGCCGGTACGGTGCAGCCCGCGGAGAAGTCCCGCCGGAATCTGGAGCGCTACAAGGAGGCGGCTCCCATGAGCAACCCCTTGGATACGCCGTATCTGGAGGATATCCATCTGGTGTACGAGTACCCGGACGAGTGGGATCGCGTAGGCCGCCACTAAGCCCCGATACAAGACGAAAAACCCCCGCGCCGTTCAAAACGGCGCGGGGGTTCTGCACTTCAGTCGGTACCGCCCAGCACGGTGCGGTAGTAGTCGCACTGGATCATCAGCTTGGCGTAGGTATACTTCGTGGGGATCAGGGCGTTGATGCTGTCCACATAGTCCTCCGCCACCGTGACGCCGGGGGCGGGGGTAAACGTGCGGGAGCGCGCCTCGTAGACGCCGGCGGCGGTGGCCCAGCTATTGCCGGCGGCGGTGGGCAGGATCACCAGCGGGATAGAGCCGCTGGCACTGGCGGCATTGTAGCTGTCGTCCAGAATGTCCCGACCCGACAGGAGCCGGGAGTCGTAGGGGAGACCGAACAGATTGCTGAGGGTGGGCAGAATATCCACGGCGCTGCACGGAATATCCACCGTCACGGGCTCCTCCATGCTGCCGCACCAGAGGATCAGGGCGTTGCGGTAGCGGGAGGTGTCCAACTCCGTGTCCTGACGACCCGTCAGCTCAACGTAGTAGTCCACATCCGCCTCCGCCAGTACATAGGGGTAGTGGTCGGCGGACAGACAGATCACCGTGTCGTCAGCGATCCCATTGGCCTCCAGCTTCTCCAGCATATAGGTCAGGGCAGCCTCCAGCTCCAGATTGGCGGCGACATAGGCCTGTACCGGCGTGGAGGCGTCGGGGTAGGCGGCTTGGGCGGCGGCACGGTTCTTGGCGGCCATGGCGTGGCCCCAGCCGTAGCCGCCGTGGCCGCTGACAGTCATGTAGTAGGCGTGGAAGGGCTGTCCCGTGGCGAGATAGGTGTCCGCGTAGCTGTCCATCGTGGCCTCCATCATCTCCAGATCGGAGTAGGGCCAGCTACTGCCGGAGCTGCTGGGCAGCGTCAGACCGTTGCCGATGCCCTGATAGTCGTAGCCCAGATTGGGGTGAGTGGCGTCGCGGTTATAGTAGTTGTAGGTGTTGTCGTGCCACGCGGGGGTCTGATAGCCCAGCGCGCGGAACTGGTTGCCCAGCGCCAGCGGCATATAGTCATTGCGGCTGGCCCAGAAGCTGACGTTGTTGTCGATCCATGTGGGCAGCAGGCCGGTGAGGACGGCAAATTCGCCGCCGGTGGTGGACTGCCCCCAGCCGGGCTGGTAGTAGTTGGTGCAGACGAAGCCCTCGTGGGTCAGACGGTACAGCGTAGGGGTCAGCTCCTCGGAGATGAACCACGGCGAAAAGGCTTCCGCCGTCAGCAGGATCAGATTCTTGCCCTTGAACATCCCGGTATACTCGTTTTGCCGGGAGGGAGTGCGCGACGCCACATAGCGGTGGATGGAGGCCAGCGTGCTGTTGGACGCGGAATCCGCCAGCGCGGTGAAGTCGATGTCCAGCGTGTTGTAGCCGTAGATCACAGGCTCCGGCGTGACGTCCTTCACCGGTTCCTCTGGCTGGGGCAGAGAGGGCAGCGGCGGCGTGGGGGTGCCGGTCAGGGCATAGGTCAGCTCCAGACCGAGACTGCTGCCCAGACCGAACTTGGACACGGCGCTGTCGGTGTTGAAGTCATAGGTGTAGAGGGCGGCGTTGGGACCGTGGCGGAACAGCGCCGCGCTGCTGCCGATGGTCAACACGGAGAGGCACGCCATGACCAGCAGCGCCGTGCGGTCTGTCAGCGCCTCCGGCACGATACGGCGGCGCAGGACGATGGCCAGCACCGGCGGGAGCATGGCCAGCAGGATAAACGGCAGGCGCGTCAGGATGATCTCCAGAATGGTGGCGGCGAAGTCGCCCACCACATGACCGGTCATGGTGACCATGAAGGTCAGGGCAAAATAGGTTTTGAAGTAGCTCTTGCAGCAGTGCTGCACACAGACGAACACCGACCACAGGAGCGTCAGGCACAGACTGACCCAGCGGACGGTCTTGCGCCACGGCAGCAGGCCGCACAGCAGGCTCAGCAGCAGCCCGCCCCCGATCGCCGCCAGCGCGATGGGCAGCAGCGCCCCGTCGAAAAACACGGAGGCGGGATCAAAGGCGCGGAGCAGCAGCTCGTGGTACAGCAGTGCCAGCGGGAAAAATATCCAGTGCAGCGGGATACGGCGCAGGCCGGCAAGCCTGCCGCGGGGAAGTTCGTTCTCTTGCATGGGTACAGCCACCTTACGAATGCCGGCAAATACCGGCAGAATACCCTATATTCTAACACGTTTTTTTGCAAACTGCAACAAGCGGTTCAGTCGTCCCAGCCCATTTTTTCGCGGTGGCCGAAGGCGATGGCATCCTTGCCGTATTTGTCCCGGATGGCGTCCATGGCGCTTTCCAGCTGCTCCTGCCGCTGGTCGCGGAGGGGCGCGTCACCCGCCAGCAGATCCAGCTGCTGGTAGGAGTCGGCGCTTTCCGTGATGTACAGGGCGGTGACGGACAGCAGCCGGATGGGGGTAGGCGCTTTCCAGAGCTGTTGGGTCAGCTCCAGCGCTGCGTTGTAGATATCCCGCATCAGATGGGTGGGGCCGGGCAGACGCATCTGGCGGCTGACCGTTCGGAACTGGGCGTCCCGGACGCCCACGGCTACGCCGCCGCAGTACAGACCCTGCTGCCGCAGCCGCCCGGCCACGCTGTCGCTGAGCATCTGCAAGCCGCTGCGCACCTGCTCCCAGCGGGTCAGGTTTTCCGGAAAGGTGGTGCTGTTGCCCACGGACTTTACCGGCTCGTGCTCGTGCTGGGGGCGGACAGGGGCGTCGTCCAGCCCGTTGGCGTAGCGGTGGAGCTGCACACCCGTCTTGCCCATGAGCTGCTCCAGCATCTCCGGCTTGCACGCCGCCAGCTGCCCGATGGTCTCCACGCCGTACTGCGCCAGTGTGCGCCGGGCGGCGCGGCCCACATACAGCAAATCGCCCACCGGCAGCGGCCACACCATGTCCCGCCAGTTCTCACGGGAGATCACGGTGGTAGCGTCCGGCTTCTTGTAGTCGCTGCCCAGCTTGGCGAACACCTTGTTGAAGGAGACGCCCACGGAGATGGTCAGCCCCAGCTCCTGCCGCAGACGGCCGCGGATATCGTCCGCCAGCTGCCGGGCGTCGCCGCCGAACAGATGGAGGCTGCCGGTCACGTCCAGCCAGCTCTCGTCGATGCCGAAGGGCTCCACCAGATCGGTGTACTGCCCGTATATGGCGTTGACCCGGCGGGAGTAGTCGGCGTACAGGCTATGGTGGGGCGGCAGGAGGACGAGGTGGGGACACTTCTGCTTGGCCTGCCACACCGTCTCCGCCGTCTGGATGCCCATCTGCTTGGCGGGCTCGTTTTTCGCCAGGATGATGCCGTGCCGGGAGGCGGGGTCGCCGCAGACGGCCACCGGTACATCTTGCAGCGCCGGCTTGTCCAGCAGCTCCACCGATGCGAAGAAGCAGTTCAGATCACAGTGGAAAATGATGCGGTCAGCCATGGCGGGCCCTCCTCTCAAGTGGAATGTTTGTTCTATTATACCACAGGCGGCGGCGTTTGAAAAGAGAAAAAAGCAGACGCGCCCGCAGGCGCGTCTGCCGTTGTGTTTACTTGTGCAGCAGGGGGCTGAGGGGCTTGTAGATCAGGAAGCACAGCGCCACGTCCAGAAGGCCCTTGCACAGGGTGAAGGGAACGTTGAACACCAGCAGGCAGTTGAACAGGGCGTTGCCGGTGGGGATCTGCGCCACGGTGCCAAGGATCTCCTGATACATCCCCACGATGCCCTCCAGCGGCAGGCCGTACAGTACCACATAGGCGGGGTAGACGATGAAATAGTTCAGAGGCAGGCTGATGAGCGCCATGGCGGCGGCGCCGGCCACAGAGCCCCACAGAGCGCCGGAACGGTTCTTGTGCTTCTTGTAGATGATACCGGCGATGAAGGCGAAGGTAGCGCCCAGCAGGAAGTTGGACAGCTCGCCCACGCAGGCGCTGGAGCCGAAGGGCAGATGCAGCAGGTTCTTCACAAACTGGATGGCAACGCCGTAGACGGGGCCGAGGGAGAACGTGCCAAGCAGGGCGGGCAGGTCGGAGATGTCCAGCTTGACGAACGCGGGCATGATGGGGATGGAGAACTCCACGAACTGGAGGACGGCGGCCACCGCTGCCAGCAGGGCGGCCACCGCGATACGATGGGTCTTTTGCTTCTGAGTCATAAAAAAACACTCCTTCTTGATGATAAACACCCGGAAAATTGCCTTCCAAGGTGTACGCATCAAAAAAGAGCATTACAAAAATGCCATACACGCCTTCTCTCATCCAGACTATACTGTCGGTACCGGAATCGCACCGGTTCCTGCGGCTCACGCCGCTCGCGGACTATACCGCCGGTGGGGAATCGCACCCCGCCCCGAAGACAAATATGCGGTTGTTTTCGACTCATATGATACACCATGTTCCCACAAAATGCAACTGTTTTCTCTATAGGATCGGAACATATCGTGTATCGGAAAATATTTATCGAATTACGATAAATAATGATTGACAAACGATATGACTGTGTGCTATGCTGACCACAGAAAGGATGTGGTGATATGAAGCGTATCGAGCATAAGAGGCTGGCGGCGCTGCTGCGTATCGGCCTTGTGATCGCGGCGGTGGTATGCGCGGCCATCTTCTTCTGGTTCCTGCCGGAGCTGGGACGGGGCATCGCCGCGGCCGACCCGGAGTTTGCGTGGGCGTTCTGGCCGTGCCTTACCTTTGCGTGGCTGTTCGCCGTGCCGGTATTCTGGGCGATGGCCCGGATGTGGGCGGTCTTTGGCCGCATCGGACGGGGCGAGGCGTTTTGCCGGGAGAACGCACGGGCGCTGCGTACCGTGTCCCGCTTGGCGTTTTGCGACGCGGTGCTGGTGCCGGTGGGCGTGATCGTGCTGGGGCTGCTGGGCGCCGGCTCGCCGGGACTGACGGTGATCCTCATGCCTGCGGGTACCATGGTGTGCGCACTGGTGGGCGTGATGGCCATGGCGCTCAGTCGTCTGGTGGCGGACGCGGCGGCGCTGCAGGATGAGAGCGACCTGACGGTGTGAGGTGGCGGTATGATCGTATTTCATATGGACGTGATGCTGGCCAAACGGAAGATGAGCCTGACAGAGCTGAGCGAGCGGGTGGGCATCACCATGGCGAACCTGTCCATCCTCAAGACCGGCAAGGCCAAGGCCGTGCGCCTGGAGACGCTGGGGCGGCTGTGCGCCGCGCTGGACTGCCAGCCGGGGGACTTGATGGAGTTCCTGCCGGACGAGGCGGAATGACCCCTTTACAAATCTCTCCTTTTTGGGTACAATAAGCGGCGGAAGGCAGGTGACGGCATGGGGCCGAGACAGATGTCCGTGTGCTTTTCCGGCTACCGGCCGGAGAAGCTGCCGTGGGGCGAGGATGAATCCGATCCCCGGTGTGCCGCGCTGAAGAAGCGGCTGTACGACGCGGCGGAGAGCGCCTGCGCCCAGGGCTACCGCCACTTTATCTGCGGCATGGCGCGGGGCGTGGACTTCTACGCCTGTGAGGCGGTGCTGCTGCTGCGGCGGGACTACCCCGACGTGACGGTGGAGGCCGCCATCCCCTGTCCCAGCCAGCCGGAGGGCTGGCCGGAGGCGGAGCGGGCGCGCTGGCAGTCGCTGGTGGATCGCTGCGACTACGAGACGGTGGTGCAGGATCACTACGACGCCGGGTGTATGCAGCGGCGGAACCGGTACATGGTGGATCACGCCGCCATGCTCATCGCCGTCCACGATGGACAGCCCGGCGGTACGCGCCGCACCATTGAATACGCCATGCGCCGACGGCTGGATGTGGTCATCCTGCCGCCGGTGGAAAACGAAAAGGAGACAACAGGACTATGACAACGTATACCTATAAGACAAAGGGCGTCTGCTCCCACAGCATGACGGTGAAGCTGGAGGACGGCATCATCCGCGATGTCCGCATCGAGGGCGGCTGCAACGGCAATTTGCAGGGCATCAGCCGTCTGGTGACCGGCATGAAGGCGGAGGATGCCATTGCGCGGATGCAGGGCATCCACTGCGGCGGCAAGCCCACCTCCTGCCCCGATCAGCTGTCCATCGCGCTGACGGAGGCGCTGGAGAAGGAGAAGCAGCAGTAGCGAAATAGACCGCTGTGCGCCTGCGGAACGGATAGGCGTATGCGGCTGTACGCGACAAAAAAAGAACGCCCCGGGGGCGTTCTTTTTTCGCGTTTTATGTCGCTGCAGCCGCTGCCGGAGGGTGTCCGGCGGCAGGAACTCAGACCGGCTTCCAGCGCAGGATGGGCTTGCGCGCCGCCTGCACCTCGTCGGGCCGTCCGATGGGCATATGGTGGGGCGCGGCGTGCATGGTCTCCGCGTCCTCAAATGCCTTGCTGTACAGCATACGCAGCACCTCTGCCGCGTGATCCAGCGTCTCCGGCCCCTCCGTCTCGGTGGGCTCCAGCATCAGCGCCTCGTGGACGATGAGGGGGAAGTACATGGTGGGCGGGTGGATGCCCTCGTCGATGAGGGACTTGGCCACGTCCAGCGCGGAGACGCCCGTCTCCTTCTTCAGGCCGCTGAGATCCAGCACGAACTCGTGCATACAAAGCCGGTCGTAGGCGGGGGTGAACGTACCCTTCAGCTTCGCCATCAGGTAGTTGGCGTTGAGCACGGCGTTCTCCGCCGCCTCGGGGATACCCTCCTTGCCCAGCGTCAGCAGGTAGGCCAGCGCCCGGACGACTACCAGGAAGTTGCCCCGGAAGCTGCGGACCTGAATGTGTCCCGGCTCCTCCGCCAGCGCACTGTGGGGCAGATACTCCCGCAGGAAGTCCTTGCAGCCCACAGCGCCTGCGCCGGGGCCGCCGCCGCCGTGGGGCGTGGCGAAGGTCTTGTGCAGGTTCATGTGGATGCAGTCAAAGCCCATGTCGCCGGGGCGCACCACGCCCATGACGGCGTTGAGGTTGGCGCCGTCGTAGTAGCACAGGCCGCCTGCCTCGTGGACGAGGCGGGTGATCTCCAGAATGTTCTTGTCGAAGATACCCACGGTGTTGGGGTTGGTCAGCATCAGACCGGCGGTATCCTCGCCCAGCGCGGCCCGGAGGGCGTCCAGATCCACGCAGCCGTCAGGGCCGGAGGCGATGTTCACCACGTCGTAGCCGCACATGGCGGCGGTGGCGGGGTTGGTGCCGTGGGCACTGTCGGGGACGATGATCTTGGTGCGCTTGCGGTCGCCGCGGGCGTCATGGTACTGCTTGATGAGTAGCACACCGGTGAACTCGCCGTGGGCGCCGGCGGCGGGCTGGAACGTCATATCGTCCATGCCGGTGATCTCGCAGAGATACTGCGCCGCGGTGTCCAGCACCTGCTGCATACCGCCCAGATCCTCCGCCGGGGACAGGGGATGCACGTCGGCAAAGCCGGGCAGCGCCGCCATCTCCTCGTCAATGCGGGGATTGTACTTCATGGTGCAGGAGCCGAGGGGGTAGAAGCCGCAGTTCACACCGTGAACCTGCTTGCAAAGCTCGGTGTAGTGGCGGGAGATATCCGTCTCACTCATCTCCGGCAGGAGAGGCTTCGTCTCGCGCCGCAGGGACGCGGGCAGGGAGACGCTCTCCACATCGCAGGCGGGCAGAATGGTGCAGCGGCGTCCGGGAACGCTCTTTTCAAAGATCAGCTTCATTTTGCCAGCACCTCCTTCACAACGGAAACGGCCTTGTCCAGCTGCTCCTTGGAGACCTTCTCCGTGGCGCACCACAGGATGCCGTCGCCGCCGAGGGGCAGACCGCCCAGAATATCGGCCTGCGCCAGCGCCGCCAGAACATTCTCGCGCTCCGGCAGACGGGTGACGAACTCATGGAAAAAGTCGCCGGTATAGACCAGCTCCACGCCGTCGATGGCGCACAGCTCCTTGGCGAGGTAGTGTGCCTTGGCCATGGACTGCTCCGCCGCCTGCGCCATGCCGTCCGGCCCCATGACGGACATATACAGCCCGGCGGTCAGGGCGCACAGCGCCTCGTTGGAGCAGATATTGCTGCTGGCCTTCTCACGGCGGATATGCTGCTCGCGGGCCTGCAGGCTCAGAACGTAGGCGCGGCGGCCCTCGGCGTCCGTCGTCTCGCCGACGATACGGCCGGGCAGCTTGCGCGTCAGCTTATCGGTGGTGGCCATATAGCCCAAGTACGGGCCGCCGCAGCCCATGGGCAGACCCAGAGGCTGCCCCTCACCCACGGCCACATCCGCGCCGCAGTCACGAGGCGTCTTCATGATGGCCAGCGCAATGGGGTTGCAGCCCATCACGTACAGCGCACCGGCCTCGTGGGTCAGCGCACCCAGCGCCTCCGCGTCCTCGAACAGGCCGAAGAAGTTGGGCTGCTGCACATAGAAGGAGGCGACATCCGGCGTCAGCATCTCCCGCAGGGCGTCGGGATCGGTCTTGCCGTCCTTCACCGGCACGATGCGCAGCTCGTCGCCGGTGCCGTAGCAGTAGGTGCGGACGGTGTTGATGGTGTCGGGGTGGGCCGCGCCGGAGATCAGGGTCACACGGCGCTTGCGGTCGCGGCACATGGCGGCGGCCTCGGCGGCGGCGGTAGCGCCGTCGTACACGGAGGCGTTGGACACGTCCATGCCCGTCAGCTCGCAGATCATGGTCTGGTACTCGAAAATGGACTGGAGCAGACCCTGACTCATCTCCGCCTGATAGGGGGTGTAGGCCGTCAGGAACTCCTCCTTGGCGGGGATGTACTTGACGATGGAGGGGATGTAGTGGTCGTAGGCGCCGGCGCCCCGCAGCACCGTACCGTATACGCGGTTCGCCGATGCCATGGAGGTCATTACGCGGCTGACCTCCAGCTCACTCATCCCGTCCGGGATATGCAGCGGCTCGGTAAGAAGCATCTCCTGCGGCACGTCGCGGAACAGCTCACGGGTGCTGCTGACGCCCACAGTGCGGAGCATCTCCTCGCGCTGCGCCCCGGTAGAGGGAACGTAGCTGCCCATGTCAGCCCTCCTCGGTGCAGAACGCCTCGTAGGCGGCGGCGTCCAGCAGCTCCTCGCTGCCCTCCACATTCTCCACCTTGATGAGCCATGCGCCGTAGGGATCGCTGTTCACCAGCTCGGGGGAATCCAGCAGCTCCTCATTGACGGCGCAGACGGTGCCGGTGATGGGGGAGACCAGATCGGACACGGCCTTGACGGACTCCACATCGCCGAAGTTCTCGCCGGCGGTGACGCTGTCGCCCTCCTCGGGCAGGTTCACGAACACCACGTCGCCCAGCGCGTTCTGGGCAAAGTCGGAGATGCCCACCACGGTCACGCCGTCCTCGGTCTTGACCCACTCGTGGGACTTGGAATAACGCAGCTCAGCAGGATACAGCATAGTAAATTACCTCCATCAAATATAAATATGTTTTTGTTCCTCGCCTCGCCCGTCAAGGGCGGGGTGTATGTTTATGCTCTGTCGCGGACAGACACCCTACACCAGCTTGGCGGCCAGCTCCTCCAGCACCTGATCGATCTCGGCGTCGTCGAAGCAGTAGCGCATCTCCAGATGCTCGCCGCGCAGCTTCTGTACCTCCTCCTTCACATCCGTGCCGCGGAGGATGCAGTCTGCCATCAGACCGGCCAGCTTGTCGAAGTCCTTGGCCTCGAAGCCGAAGCGGGTCATCTCGCTGACGCCCATGCGCAGTGCGCCGGAGGCGGTGAAGCCCTCCTCGTCGGGGGTGGCCTGGTAGTTGACCACGATGTTGTTCCGCTCCAGACGCTCGGCGATCTCCGGGCCCTCGCCGTAGCCCACGGACACGATGACCTGATGGGTCTCGGTGTAGTCGATGGCGGGATCGCCTGCTACGTCCAGACCGTGGGCCTTCAGGCTGCGGGCGAAGGACTTGGCGTTGTCGATGACGGCCTTCTGGTAGGTGTCCCGGAACTGGTTCATCTCGTAGGCGGCCATCAGCATACCCAGCTGGGTACCCAGATGGTGGTTGGATACGCTGCCGGGGAAGGTGCGGCTCTGGATGGTTTTCCACAGGCCGTACTTCAGGTCGTCCTCCTGGTAGTTGACGCCGATGATGCCGCGCTGGGGGCCGAAGAAGGTCTTGTGGGTGGAGCCGGTGACAAGCTCCGCGCCCTCGGCAAAGGGATTCTGGAAGTGGTCACCGATCAGACCCAGCACGTGGGCCATGTCGTACATGATGGTGGTGTGGATATTCTGCTCATCCACAAACTTCCGGATCTCCGCCACAGGCTCCTTGTGCAGCACCATGCTCTTGCCGAACACGATCAGCTCCGGACGATAGCGGTCGAGGAGCTTCTTGGCCTCCTCCACGTCCATCTTGTAGGGGTTGTCGGCGCAGACGGGGAAGTTCACCACGGCGGGCTTCTCCGTCACGGGGTCGATGGCGATGTAGTCGTGGAGCGCGCCCATGGGCTGGGCGGACAGGTGGCCGCCCTTGATGATGTGGTTGTTCATGACGTAGCCCAGACGCTTGGCCTCGGACTTGCGGTCGAAGCGGTTCTTCCAGTCCATCAGCGCGGAGAACACCGCCATGTTGGACATCTGGCCGCTGAGAGTGCGGGTCTCCACCTCGGTGCAGCCGAAGTAGGCGCGCATCTCCTCCACCAGCAGGCGCTCCACCTCGTCGATGAACTTGGTACCCTGATAGTAGAACACCTCCCGCTCGTAGAAGGCCAGCACGCGCTTATGCTCGGCGTACCGGCAGGCGGGGTCGCTGCCGCTGAGCAGCCGCACGGCGCGGCTGGGCGTGTTCTCGGAGGGGATCAGGTTGACGCACTGCTCCTGCCGCCACTGGTGGTTCTCCAGCGCCTTCTTCACCAGCTCCAGCGCCTTGGGGGTGCGGTCACCGCTGCCCACGTTGTGAGCCTCCTCCTCCACGCCGTACAGCAGAGGGCGGGCAAAGGGAGGCGCGCCCACGCTCATGTGGCGGGCGGGGATCACGGCCTTCAGCCGCTTACCGCGGACGTCCACCTCTACGGGGTCATCCGTCAGGATGTTGCTGTCGATGTAGCACAGGCCGATGGCGCGCTTGCCGCTGGCCTCCAGAATGACGGTGGAGAGACCCTCGCCCTCGGTCTTGAAGTAGGGTACCATGGTGCCGCTGGTGACCCAGCCCACCAGCTTGTCGCCCTGATAGATCTCCATACCGGCGCGCATGACGCCGCGGTCCACCAGTGCGATGGGCGCGATCTTCCGGGGCAGACCGGACATATCGGCGAAGTCGCGGTCCATGTACTTCTTGAAGTAGCGCTGCTGCTTTTCCAGCGCGGCGCGGCCGATGTAGTCGCCCTTCTGAGCGGAGAAGCTGACGGCGAACTTGGCCAGCGGCACGGCGAAGATGGGGATCTCGCTGCCGTCGGGGGCGGTACCCATCTCGTGGCCGTACAGGGGCAGGGATGCCTCCATACGCAGGGTATCGCGGGCGCCCAGACCGGCGGGACGCGCGCCCAGCTCCACCAGACGGTTCCACAGCCACGCGGCGTCGTCGCTGCGGACATAGACCTCATAGCCCAGAGGCTCGCCGGTGTAGCCGGTTTTGGCGACGCGGGCCTCGTGACCCTCCAGCGATACGATGCCCAGCGCGTTCTTCATGGGCTCGGTCAGCTGCTTGCCGCCGTTGAGACCCATCAGCAGCTCCTTGCACTTGGGGCCCTGCACGGCGATGGCCGCCCACTCCTTGGAGATATCGGTGATGGTGCAGTCGAAGCCGGCCAGCGCGGCGCGCAGATGCACCAGATCCTTCTCCGTGTTGGCGGCGTTCACCACCAGCAGATAGTTGTCTGCCTCAAACATATAGAGGTAGGCATCGTCTACGGCGCCGCCGTTCTCATTGGCGATGATGCAGTACTGTGCCAGACCCACATCCAATGCCGCCACGTTGCTGGTCAGCACATGCTGCAAAAAGGCCTGACGCTCCGGGCCCTCAATGAGCAGTCGCCCCATGTGGGACACATCGAACAGACTGCACACCTGTCGGGTATACAGGTGCTCGGCAATAATGCCGGCGGGGTACTGAATGGGCATCTCCCATCCGCCGAAGTCCACCATTTCCGCACCGGCGGCCACATGGACGTCATACAGCTGGGTACGCTTCAGCTCGCTCATACGTTTTTCCTCCTTCAAGATCATGGATCGTTTTTGGGCAGCAAAAAAGGACACAAAACCGCTCATCACGGCCTTGTGCCCCCGTTGAGTTACCTGAGAGATTCCCTCCCGATGGGAGGTTGCACCTTCGGTGGTCGGGCGTTGCCGTCCGGCCTTTTCGGAGTATCGTCCGGAACCGGTCCTTTTGCCTGAGAGCTTCTGCGTTCCCCTTCGGCGCCGCAACTGCGATCTCTCCCGATCCCATCGTCCGATCGATATGTACTTGTACGCGGCAGAATCTGCCTTGTATACAGAGTGTATCACCGCAAAACGGCGTTTGTCAAGAAACATTTTCCCGGACGGAAACAAAAAGTAAAGCCTCCGGTCAGACCGGAGGCTTTACCTGTGCGTTCAGTCCCAGAGAAGCTCTGTGCGGCGCATGGGGTCGAAGAACCACCACGGACCGCCGATGGCCTGCGTGGATAGTCCCGCCTTGAGGACCGCGCCGTACAGCATACCGGTGCGGTCGTACACCGACACCAGCGTGTAGGTCCCCTCGCCGTCGCCGGTGGCAAGCGCCAGCTTGCCGTCCCGGTAGAGCATGGAGATATCATCCAGCGTATCTGAAAGTCCCGGCGACCCAAAGCCGTCGATGTAGCCATAGTCATACCCGTAGACGCTGGCGTCCAGCGGATAGCGGAGGTCGCTCCAGATGAGTTGCCCGTCCTCGTTCCACCTCGGCCACGCCATCTCGAAGGAAAAGTCCACGGCCCAACTGCCGCCGCCGGGACGCAGCACGGTGAGGTGATTTCCGGCGCAGGCCACCAGCAGGTCCTCGGTGCTGTTGTAGACCGGCAGCACATAGTTGTAGCAGTCCAGCTCGTAGGCTGTGCCGTTCTGGGTACCCATGGTGGCCTCGTGGTGCTGTAACTCCGTATCCTCATCCACCACCAGCGTCAGCTTGCAGTGGAAGTCGGCGGCGTCCAGCACCCGCAGGACGTACTGCCCGTTCTCCGCCGTGGTCAGCAGGATCTCGGACTGGTCATAGGTGAATTGCAGACCCACCACCCGCTGCCCGGCGATATCCAGCGGATAGACCAGCCGGAGCCGCGCCATGTCCGGAACACGCAGGGAGTAGCCGCCTCCGGCGGAGGAGGTGTAGCTGTTCAGCTCCATTGGGGCATACCACAGGCCGAAGCCCTCCGGCGCCCACTCCGGCTGGGGGTCTGCGTCGGCGGCAAAGCCCACCGTGGTCAGAAAGCCGTCCTCCCGTCCGATGGAGAAGGGGGTGAAGCGATTCTCCGCGTGGAGCGTGGTGTCGCCGGACAGATACATCTGGTTGTCTGCGTAGTAATAGAGAGTCGGCTCCATCCAGTCCGTCTCCCCCACGGGGATACGGAGCTTGTCGAAGGCGGGATAGCAGTCGGCGTAGTAGTCTCTTTCGCTGTCCCGCAGCAGCGGGCTCAGATCCCCATAGTCCGGGGACAGGTACAGGGGATAGGTGTCGTAGAGCTCCCGCAGCCGTATCAGCTCGGTATAGCCCCTGCCATTGCCGTAGGGATCGTTGTTCCCATAGGTCTGATAGCCTTGGATGAGACGGGTCATCAGCGGGCCGTCCGGCTGCTCTATCAGGGAGATATACCGCCGGTCGGTGTAGAGGCCGTAGTAGAGTTCATCCCGCTCCTGCTGCCGGTCGTAGAAACTAAGGCGGCCGCTGCCCTGGCTGTTCACCAGACGGTGGGTGGTGTCCCACGTGTTGTCGTGTACGTCGTAAACGGTGTCCCAGCGCAGCTGGGAGCCGTACTTGATGGCGGTGCGGAAGCGCAGACCCTCCGCCGCCGCGATGTCGCCCCGTGCAAGGGCGACGGTGTAGGGCAGGGGGGTGGCGGTGCCGTCCAGCCGCAGGGACAGGGCGGGGAGCAGGACGGCGGCCAGCACCAGCATCGCCGCCGCAGCTGTCAGACAGCGCTTCATCCGTCCTCACCCGCCTCTCCGTCCGTCAGCTCGCCCAGTGCGCGGCTGACCCGGTCGGCCCGGTAGTGGTACGTCTCCTTGATGTAGGTCATCAGGTCGCGGCCGGACTCCTCCAGCGCGTCGGCGGTGCAGTCACCCACGATGACGCCCTCCCGGATCAGGACGGCGCGGGAGATGCAGTCCTTGACCTCCTCGATGAGGTGGGTGCTCAGCAGCACCGTCTCCTGCTCCGTCAGGATGCCCAGCAGCACCTTGTAGAAGTCCTCCCGGTTGAAGATGTCGTTGCCCGCGAAGGGCTCATCCATCAGGATATAGTCCGCGCCCTGCGACAGCGCCATGATGACCTCGAACTGGTTCTGCATACCGGCGGAGAAGCTGCGCAGCTTCTTGTCCATGGGCAGGGAGAAGAAGTCCATCAGGCGCTGAAACCGCTTGTCGTTGAAGCGGGGGAAGTGGGCGGCGTAGAAATCCCGGTGGGCCGCCGCCGTCAGAGCGGGGAAGAAGGAGTGCTCGCAGGTGGCGAAGCTGAGCCGGTCGATGTTGGTGCGGTCGATGGCGGCGCCGTCCAGCGTCACCGCGCCCTCGTGCCGCACAAGACCCAGCGCGCACTTCATCAGCGTGGTCTTGCCCGCGCCGTTCTCCCCGAACAGCCCCACGATCTGCCCGCGTGGCAGCGTCAGGGACACATCGTGCAGCGCCTCCTTGGAGCCGTATTTCTTGCTGACATGATTGATCTCAAGCATATGAGTTCCCTCCTTAGCTGGAATAGGGCGACGCCGCAATGGCGTTCATGACCCGCTGGACATTCTCCTCCGTGGGCAGGCACTGGCTGGGGGTGATGCAGTACCACGCCCCGTAGCACAGGCCCAGCACCAGCGCGCACAGCACCACGGTGCTTACCGCCCACAGCAGCGGCGCCGTCCACACCTGACGCCGCAGGGTCTGCCGCCCATCGGGCAGACGGCGCATCAGGTAGATGCTGCGTCCGCCCAGATAGTAGGAGCTGTACAGCATCACGGCGGACAGCAGCGCCAGCAGCACCACCACGCCGAACACGATGACCACCGGCTCCGCATAGGCGGAGAAGGGGCCCATCAGCGCCGTGTCCATCAGCCGTCCGTCCCAGTAGAACATACCCCGGTAGGTCGCGGCGTAATGCACGGTGAAGTCGATGGCAGCCGCCAGTGCGCCGATGGCCAGACTGCCGACGATGATGCCGTGCATGGTGTCCGCCGGTACGTTGGGGGGCAGGATGCGCTCAAGGGTTCTGCGCAGAGCGGAAGTCCGTTTTTGCGTCATCGTCCGTCTCTCCTTTCTGGAATTGACATAGCGTGATGCCCAGTGCCAACGCGGTGACCAGGCACACCAGCAGGGTGGTGCTGGAGCCCATGGGGAAGAAAAAACTGAGAATGGTCAGCGCCAGCGCCAGCAAGGGCGCGATGCTGAAGTGTCCCCGGCGCTGTGCGTGGGAGAATTGGGCGGCAGCCGCGGCACACAGCGCCGTCAGCAGCAGATTTTCCACCCATACGGTGGCGTCCCGCAGGGGCAGCAGGTGGTGCAGGAATTTGCCGCCGTACACCGTCAGCAGCAGAGTCTGCCCGCCGATGGTATACCCGTAGTACGGGGGCGGCGTCCATGCGTCGATCCGCAGCTTCACCACCGCCGTGAACACCGCCGCCATCACCGCCCAGTAGAACAGCACGCACACGGCGTAGTGCAGCGTCCACCACAGGCACAGCGAGCCCTCACCGACCCGCAGGCGCTGCACGGTGCAGCCGGTTTTCACCCCGTAGCCGCAGCCGTTGAGACTCAGCACCGCCAGCAGGGCGGCAAAGCCCGCGGCACAGGCGATGGCTGCGCCGGTCCTGCCGGGCAGCTTACAGAAATCGACCAGCTCATACTGCGGCGTCTCCGTACCGTCCGGCGCTACGATGACGGCGCCCGGCTCCTGCGCCGGTACCAGCCACAGCAGCGCGCCGGACAGTACCGCCGCCAGCAGCGTGACAGCTAAGACCCGCCATACGGTGCCGCGTGCGGCCAGCGCCAGCACGGATAAATGCTTTCTCATGCGTCCGTTCCCTCCTTGTCGTACAGTGTGTCCAGCAGGCGGTGGGCGTCCTCCCGCGTCAGTCCCAGGCGCCTGGCGGCGTCCACCATGGCCTGCATCTCCGTTTCCAGCAGCTCCCTGCGCAGGGCGGCAATCTGCTCCGGCGTGACCTGTATGCAGCTCTTGGCGCCGGCGCGGGAGGTCACAAGTCCTTCGTCCTCCAGCTGCTTGAACGCCTTTTGCACCGTGTTGGGGTTCACCGCCAGCAGCGCCGACACCACCCGCCGGGAGGGCAGCTCGTCGCCGTCCTGTATGGTGCCTGCCGCCAGCCCCTGCTGGATGTAGCGGATGATCTGGAGATAGATGGGCGTGCCGTCCGTCTGGCGGAACGCCTCGAATGAGATCATGTGTCTCGCCTCCTCTCTGCAAAACTGTATTACTCGAATAGTACGGTTGTTAACTGTATTATACAGATGATACAGTTCCGTGTCAAGAGGGAAAGTGAAAAAATAGAACCACGGCGGCGCGGACATAAAAAACCCCCCTCCGACCGCGAGGGTCGGAGGGGGGTGCAGCATATTATTCCTCGGTGAAGTGAACGTGGTTGAAGATATGATCCTGACAGAAGCAGTGGTAGCCCGCGCACTTGCTGCAATAGCGGAACTGGAGGTCGGGGTAGTCCGTGTCGGTGCGGCCGCAGACGGCGCACTTGTGGTGGTAGCCCTTTTCCTTCTCCTGCTGCTTTACCGCCTGCTTGTACTGCACGGTCTTGGGGCTGTACTGCCTCTTGGTGCGGGCGGCCAGATAGTGCACCTCCGGCCAGATGAACACGGCGAAGTTCAGCAGCGCCACCACCGGCAGCACCACGCCAGCCCAGTCGTGCAGGCCAATGGCGCGGATAATGTCAAAGGCGAACAGCGCGCCGTCCAGATACGCCAGCCACTTCATCTTCACCGGCAGGAAGAACATGAACAGCACCGTGGTGTCCGGGAACAGCATGGCAAAGGCGAAGAACATGGACAGGTTCACATAGGTGGTGCCCGCCACGGTGATGAAGTTGTTGCCGGTGATGACGCTGGCCAGAATCGTACCCAGCACCGTCAGCAGCATACCGCTGAAGTAGTAGAGATTGAACTTGGCGGTACCCCACTGCCGCTCCAGCGTGGAGCCGATCCAGTAATAGAAGTACAGGCTGATGAGCAGCCAGAAGGGGGAGCCGGCGCTGGGATAGAAGATGAATGTCACGATGCGCCAGATCTCGCCGTGGAGCAGACCGTTCAGGTTGAACGCCAGAAAGTCCAGCGCGGCAGGGTTGGAGGCCGCTGTCAGCATGGACAGGATGTACACCGCCACGTTGCCGATGACGATGACGCGCATCAGATTGGGGATACCGAAGCGGGGGTGGGCGGCGCAGAAACGCTGCACCCCGTCATAGAGCTTTTTCAAGGGGAATTTCCTCCTGTACAAATTCAAGTAACGCCTATTGTAGCGCATAGGGCGGAAAAAGTCATGTCATTTTTTTGAACAATGGAAAAGTTTCCGGAAAGTAAATTGTTTCCGGTTTTTTCGAAAAACCTATTGACAACCGCAAAAAACCTGCTATCATATATGGCACAAGTTCATACCTTATCAAGAGTGGCGAAGGGACCGGCCCGATGAAGCCACGGCAACCTGTTTTTTCAAGGTGCCAAATCCGGCGAACGAATCGAAAGATGAGGGAAGGCAAGAAAGCTTCAGCACTCTGTCGGTTCGGCAGAGCGCTTTTTTGTTGCGTGTTCCCAAAAGAAAGGAGAAATTATCATGGCAAGACATCTGTTTACTTCTGAATCCGTTACCGAGGGGCATCCCGATAAGATCTGCGACCAGATCTCCGACGCGGTGCTGGACGCGATCTTTGAGCAGGACCCCAACGGCCGCGTGGCCTGCGAGACCTGCGCCTCCACCGGCCTGATCCACATCATGGGTGAGATCACCACCAACTGCTATGTGGATATCGCCAAGATCGCCCGTCAGGTGGTGCTGGACATCGGCTACGACCGCTCCCAGTACGGCTTTGACGGCAACACCTGCGCCGTCATCACCAACATCGACGAGCAGTCCAGCGACATCGCGCTGGGCGTGGACAAGAGCTACGAGGCCAAGGCCAAGGGCGAGAGCGAGCTGGACAACGGCGCCGGCGACCAGGGCATGATGTTCGGCTACGCCTGCGACGAGACGCCGGAGCTGATGCCGCTGGCTATCTCCATCGCCCAGAAGATGGCAAAGCGCCTGACCGACGTGCGCAAGCAGGGTCTGGTGGACTATCTCCGTCCTGACGGTAAGACCCAGATCACCGTGGAGTACGATGAGAACGGCGCACCCGTCCGCGTGGACACCGTGGTGCTGTCCACCCAGCATAGCCCCGATGTCTCTCTGGAGCAGATCCGCAAGGATATGATCGAGCTGGTCATCAAACCCACCGTCCCCGCCCATCTGCTGGACGGCGAGACGAAGATCTACGTCAACCCCACCGGCCGCTTCGTCAACGGCGGCCCCGCCGCCGATACCGGTCTCACCGGCCGCAAGATCATTGTGGATACCTACGGCGGCAGCGCCCCCCACGGCGGCGGCGCCTTCTCCGGCAAGGATCCTACCAAGGTGGACCGCTCCGCCGCCTACGCCGCCCGCTGGGTGGCCAAGAACGTGGTGGCTGCCGGTCTTGCCAAGAAGTGCCAGGTGCAGCTGGCCTACGCCATCGGCGTGGCCCGTCCCGTCAGCGTGCTGGTGGAGACCTTCGGCACCGGCGTGGTGACCGACGACAAGCTGGAGGCCGCTGTGGAGAAGGTCTTTGACCTGCGTCCCACCGCCATCATCCGCGATCTGGATCTGCGCAAGCCCATCTACCGCCAGCTGGCGGCCTATGGCCACATGGGCCGCGAGGATCTGGGCGTGACGTGGGAGAAGACCGACCGCGTGGACGCCCTCAAGGCCGCGCTGGGTCTGTAAAAACCCAATATAAAAAGAGTCCCGCAGCATATGCTGCGGGACTCTTTTTTACTTGTCGCGGCATTGAAGCCCCAGCTGATAGAAGGCCACGGCGCTGGCCGCCGCCACGTTCAGGCTGTCCACCCCGTGGGTCATGGGGATCATCACCGTGTGGTCGCACCGGGCGATGGTGCCGTCCGCCAGCCCGTCGCCCTCGGTGCCAAGCACCACCGCCAGCTTTTCCGCCTGTAACAGCCGGGGGTCGTCCAGCCGCAGGGAATCCTGCCGCAGCGCCATCGCCGCCGTGGTAAAGCCCAGCGTGTGCAGCGTCTCCGTCCAGTCGCCCTCCTCCGGCAGGTATGTCCACGGCACCAGAAACACGTTACCCATGCTGACCCGGGACGCCCGCCGGTACAGCGGGTCGCTGCCCTGCCGGGTCAGCAGCACCGCGTCCATGCCCAGCGCCGCCGCGCACCGGAAGATGGCTCCCACGTTGGTGGGGTTCATCACGTTTTCCAGCACGGCGATGCGCCGCGCACCGGCGCATACCTCCGCCACGGAGGGCAGGGGAGGCCGCCGCATGGCGCACAGCATCCCCCGTGTCAGGTGGAAGCCGGTGAGTTGGGTCAGTACATCCAGCGACGCGGTGTAGACGGGAATGTCCGGGTCACAGCGGTGCAGGAGCTCCGCGCCCTTGCCGGTGATATGCTGCGGCTCCATGAGGAACGACACCGGCACACAGCCTGCGTCCAGCGCCCGTCCGATGACCAGCGGGCTCTCCGCGATGAACAGGGCGTTGGCCGGATCGGCGCGGTTGACCAGTTGGTTTTCGGTGGCGCGGGCGTAGACATCCAGCTCCGGCGCAGCAAAATCGGTGATCTCTATGATGCGGGCCATAGGCCCTCCTTCCTGCGTCAGCCGTTGAGGATCTTCATGAACTCCTCGCCGGTGATCGTCTCTTTTTCATATAGGTACTGAGCAAGCTGATCCAGCTTCTCCCGGTCGTTGGTCAGGAGCTGCACGGCCTTCTCGTGCTGGCGGCGGACAAGGTCTACCACCAGCTGGTCGATCTTCTCCTGCGTACCGGCGGCGCAGGCGAGGGAGGTGTCGCCGCCCAGATACTGGTTCTGCACCGTCTCCAGCGCCACCATGCCGAACTCATCGCTCATGCCGTAGCGGGTGAGCATGGCGCGGGCCAGCTTGGTGGCCTGCTCGATGTCGTTGGAGGCGCCGGTGGTGATGGAGTGGAACACGATCTCCTCGGCGGCGCGTCCGCCGGTGAGGGTGGCGATCTTGTTCTCCAGCTCCTCCTTGTTCATCAGATAGTGGTTGCCCTCCTCCACCTGCATGGTGTAGCCCAGTGCGCCGGAGGTACGGGGGATAATGGTGATCTTCTGCACCGGCGCGGAGTTGGTCTGCCGCGCCGCCACCAGCGCGTGGCCGATCTCGTGGTAGGCCACGATCTTCTTCTCGTGATCGGTCATGATGGCGTTCTTCTTCTGATAACCGGCGATGACCACCTCAATGCTCTCCTCCAGATCGGACTGGGTCACCAGCTTGCGTCCGTCCCGGACGGCGCGGAGCGCCGCCTCGTTGACGATGTTGGCAAGCTCTGCGCCGGAGGCACCGGAGGCCATACGCGCCACCACGTTGAAGTCCACGTTTTCCGCCAGCTTGACCTTCTTGGCGTGTACCTTCAGGATATCCTCGCGGCCCTTCAGGTCGGGCAGTTCCACCGGCACCCGCCGGTCGAACCGTCCGGGACGGGTCAGCGCCGGGTCAAGGGACTCGGGCCGGTTGGTGGCGGCGAGGATAATGACGCCGGTGTTGTCGGCAAAGCCGTTCATCTCCGTCAGGAGCTGGTTCAGCGTCTGCTCCCGCTCATCGTTGCCGCCGTACTGACCGCCGCTGCGCTTCTGGCCGATGGCGTCGATCTCGTCGATGAACACGATGCAAGGGGCCTTCTCCTTGGCCTGATTGAACAGGTCGCGGACCTTGGATGCGCCCATGCCCACGAACATCTCCACAAACTCCGAGCCGGAGATGGAGAAGAAGGGGACATTGGACTCGCCTGCCACGGCCTTGGCCAGCATGGTCTTGCCGGTACCCGGAGGGCCTACCAGCAGGATGCCCTTGGGCATGGAGGCGCCGATCTCCCGATACTTGGTGGGGTCGTGGAGGTAGTTGACCACCTCCTGCAAATTCTCCTTGGCCTCGTCCTCACCGGCCACGTCGGCAAAGCGGATGCCGCCGTCCGTGGACTGGACGTAGATCTTGGCGTTGGACTTGCCCATGCCGAACATCATGGAGCCTGCGCCGCCGCCCGCCTTATCCGTCAGCTTCTTGGCCATGAACTGGCCGATGGCAATGAAGATGATCAGCGGCAGCACCCAGCCCAGGATGCTCAGGAATGGGGACATCTGCTCCACGATCTCGCTGGCGAACTCCGCGCCGGAGGCGTGGAGCCGGTCTACCAGCTCAGGGTCGTCCAGCACGCCGGTTTTGTAGATCTTGCTGCCGTCCTTGTTGGTGAAGATGATCTGGTTGGACTCGATCTCCACCTCGCCGATCTCTTTATTCTCCGTCATGGTCATGAAGGTGCCGTAGTCCACCTCCTCCACCTGCTGCCGTGCCAGCAGCGGCATGGCGAAGAAGTTGAACAGCAGCAGCACCAGCAGCGCCACAATATAATAGTAGAGCAGCGGTTTCTTCGGTGTCTTGACCTCTTTCATACAAGCGCCTCCTTGCAGACGTATTTTTCAGAGTATTATAGTCGCGCCGTACCGTAAAGTCAAAGGGCGCAGCGGAAAAACCTGTAAATTTTTCCTGAACACCGGCGGTTCCGGGACTTATTGCATATTTTGTGAACAGACTTTGCTACTTTTGTGAACATTAGCACTCGGCTCTTGACAGTGCTAAAATCAGCGCTATAATAAAGCCGAACCTTGAGAGAGGGGATGCGAAAAGCCCCGACGAGAGGGTTAAGATGTTTACACAATGAGGGTAATATAGAGACGGCGCCCCACAGGGTGCGCCGCAGTACGAATGGAGGTATGACATATGTTGCCCAGCATTTTTGGTGAGAACCTGTTTGATGATTTCTTTTCCGATCCCTTTGGCATGATGGTCCCGCAGGGCCGCGATCCCCTGTACGGCAAGCACGCCAAGAACCTGATGAAGACCGACGTCCGTGAGACGGAGGGTACCTACGAGCTGGATGTTGACCTGCCCGGCTTCACCAAGGACGAGGTGAACGTGGAGCTGAAGAACGGTTACCTGACCATTCAGGCCTCCAAGGGTCTGGATAAGGAGCAGTCCGACAAGAAGGGCAAGTACATCCGTCAGGAGCGCTATGCCGGCGCTTGCAGCCGCACCTTCTATGTGGGTGAGGATGTAGAGCCGGAGGATGTGACCGCCAAGTTTGAAAACGGCATTTTGCAGCTGTCCATCCCCAAGGCCGCCAAGAAGCAGCTGCCCAAGAACACCAGCGTCACCATCGGCTGATGCACGCAAAAAAGAAATGACCCGCGAGAGCGGGTCATTTCTTTTTTATAGTTACCACATCTGCGTCTCGGCCATGCACTTCTTATAGCTGGCGCGGAAGTAAATGTACTCCGCGATGCCGGTGATGGCCCAGGAGAAGATGTACAGCAGGTACAGGGAGGGGATGGTGTGGAAATAGGCGAAGATGGTGTAGATCCAGATGACGCGGAACACGCAGGAGCCCATGATGACGATGACGGTGGGGGCGATGCTCTTGCCGATACCGCGGGCGGCGGCGATGCTGGCGTCCATCAGCGGGGATACGCAGTAGGAAAAGCCCATGATCCACAGACGATCCATGCCCGCGTCGATGACCGCCGCCTCGTTGGCGAACAGCCCCAGGAACTGCCGGCCGAACAGCAGCATAGCGCCGCCGAACAGCGCGCCGGTGAGGAAAGCGTAGAGCAAACTGACATAGAAGCTCTTGAGGATGCGGTCCTTGTTTCCCGCGCCCCAGTTCCGGCTGGCGAAGCTGGCGCAGGCGGTGTAGTATGCCGCCATCATATTGAACACCAGCGTGTCGGCATTGGCGGCCGCCGCGTTGCCGGAAACCATGATCGCGTCGAAGGAGTTGACGCCCACCTGCACGAACAGGTTGGCGATGGCGAAGATGGCGTTTTGCAGGCCGGAGGGGACGCCCATCATCAGAATGCGCTTGGAAGCCATCTTGTGGATCCGCAGCTTCCGCAGATCCAGACGGCAGGAATCCTTCCGCCGCAGCAGGTGCGCCACGATCAGCGCCGCCGATACGCACTGGGCGATGGCACTGGCCAGTGCCACGCCGTCCGCCGCCATGTGCAGGCCGATGACGAAGAACAGGTTCAGCGCCACGTTCAGCGCACCGGCGATGGTCAGATACAGCAGGGGGCGCTTGGTGTCGCCGGCGGCGCTCATCACGCCGTTGCCGCAGTTGTAGATGGCCATGGCGGGCATACCGAGGGAGAATATCTTCAGGTACAGAACCGCGCCGTCCATCAACTCCTCCTTGGTGTTCAGCATCTCCAGCATCTGGCGGGCAAACAGGTTGCAGGCCAGACACACCACGACACCGAAGATGGTACAGATGATGAATGCCGAGTGGATGGTTTTTTCCGTCTCCTCCTCGCTGCCGATACCCAGCGCGCGAGCTACCGCCACATTGACGCCGGCGCCCATGCCGATGAGGAATCCGGCGAACAGCGTCACCAGCGTAGACGTGGAGCCCACGGAGCCCAGCGCCTGATAGCTGGCAAACTTACCCACCACCGCCACGTCGCTCAGGTTGAACAGCACCTCCAGCAGCTGCGTCAGCATCAGCGGCAGGCTGAACAGCAGGATGTTCTTCCAGAGGGAACCGGTGGTCATCTCGATCTTCTTCATTCTGTACCTCCTAACTTCCAAATTTCGATCTCAATTTACAAATATATCCCATTTTCATAAAGGCTGCAAGAGCAGAGTATAGCACCGCCCGCGCAGTAAAGCAAGCATATTTACCACCAGACTTTTCACCAGAAGAACCGTGGGGAATTGTGCAGAATGTACCCCTATATGGAAAATGAGGGGGATTTTTCGCCCCCCTCATGTGCCGTTTTTTTGAAATTTTCGCCTGCACATTGCATCGCCGCCGCCGATGTGGTATGCTGAACGGGAGAAAAACGAAGGGAGCCGCCTATGAAACTGATCCTCATCGACATCGACAACACCCTGCTGGACTTCGACGCCTATATCCGCCAGACCATGGAGGAGGGCTTTGCCCACTTCGGCCTGCGGCCCTATGAGCCGTGGATGTACGATGTGTTCCATCGGGAGAACAACAAGCTCTGGCGGCAGATCGAGGAGGGAACACTGACCTTCCCGGAGCTGGAGAAGATCCGCTGGAACAAGGTGTTCGCCGCGCTGGATATCGCGTTTGACGGCACGGTGTTTGAGAAATACTTCCGCACCGCCCTCCATGAAAGCGCCATCCCCGTAGAGGGCGCCAAGGAGCTGCTGGAGACCCTGCACAGCCGGTATATACTGGCGGCGGCCAGCAACGGCCCCTACGAGCAGCAGCTCCACCGGCTGGCGCTGGCGGGCATGAAGGACTGCTTTACCTATTTCTTTATCTCCGAGCGTATCGGCGCGTCCAAGCCCTCGCTGCTGTTCTTTGACGCCGCCTTCCGGGAGGTCAACGAGGGACGTGAGGTGCCTGTGACCCCGGCGGAGGCCGCCATCATCGGCGACTCCCTGACCTCCGACATGGCGGGCGGCAGGGGATACGGCATGAAGACCGTGTACTACCGCCGCCCCGGCGCTGCGCCTGCCAACGACAGCGTGGACGTGGCGGTGGAGGAGCTCCGCGCCATCCCTGCGCTTCTGTAAAAAGAGCATATAAGAAAGAGCCGTATGCCACGGGCATACGGCTCTTTCTTATATGTGGAGAAAAGACCGGGAGCCGCCGGCCCCCGGTCTCGATAGGAAATTTTACGCTCAGTAGCCGAAGATCATGGAGCGCTTGATGTCGGCCAGACAGTGTGCGCCGCACATGGCCATGGTGTCGGCCAGCTCGGCCTTCAGCTTGTCCACATAGACCTGCACGCCCTCGGCGCCGCCGCCGTAGACCATGTTCACGAAGGGACGGCCGATCAGCACGGCGTCCGCGCCCAGCGCCAGCGCCTTGAACACATCCATGCCGGTGCGGATGCCGCCGTCCACCAGAATGGTCATCTGACCGCCCACCGCGTCGGCAATGGCGGGCAGCACCTCCGCCGTGGCGGGACACTGATCCAGCACGCGGCCGCCGTGGTTGCTGACCACGATGCCGCTGGCGCCGGCCTCCAGCGCCTTCTTCGCGCCGGCTACCGTCATAATGCCCTTGAGGATGAAGGGCTTCTCCGCCTTCTCCGCGATCTGACGCAGCTCCTCCACCGTCTTGCTGCCGGCGGGAGGGGTCAGGTTCTTCAGGAAGGGCAGACCCGCCGCGTCGATATCCATGGCGATGGCGATGGGATCGGCGGCCTTGACCAGCGCCATCTTCTCCTCCACCAGCGCCATGTTCCAGGGCTTCACCGTGGGTACGCCGCAGCCGTGGTTCTTCTTCAGCGCCTCCGCAGCCGCCTCAATGACGGCGGGGTTGGTGCCGTCGCCGGTGAAGGCGGCGATCCCGGCGTCGGCGCAGGCGGACACCAGAATGTCGTTGTAGGTCAGGTCGTCGTACTTGTCGCCGTAGTGCAGCTGCATAGCGCCCACAGGAGCGGCGAACACCGGCAGCACCACCTGCTTGCCGAAGAAGTTATAGGATGTGTCCACCGGCTTGTTCTCGCAGATGGTGTCCATGTTGACGCACAGCTCCTGCCACTTCTGGTAGTTGCGGATGAAGCCGGTGCCGATGCCCTTGGCGCCGGGGCCGGGCACGGTGTTCTTGCACGCAAGGCCGTTGCAGGTGGGGCAGGACTTGCAGTAGGGGCCCATGCAGGTGCGGGCGTTGTTCAGGATCTCCTGATATGTCATGAATATGTACCTCCGTTATTCAGCAATGCGTACCGACATTTTACTCTCTCGGCGGAAAAAAGCAACCCTGTTTTTTACTTTAGTCGTGGTGAAAGCTGGTGACGATGGACGCTTCCTTCTCCGGCAGGCCGTACTGTGCCTTGCCCAGCGCGATGGACTTCATGAGAAACGCCATGTTCCGCCCCAGCGTCCGCATGGTCTGGAGCCCCTCCAAATCCTTGCGGACCTCCTCCGGTGTGTTGCCGTATACCATGTTCCAGTACTGGCTGCTGGCGATGGGCATCCCGGCGATGGTGAAATACTTGTTCAGCACATCAAAGCTGGAGGTGTTGCCGCCTCGGCGGCAGGATACCACTGCCGCGCCTACCTTCATGGTCATGTCGATGCCGGTGCTGTGAAACAGCCGATCCATAAAGGAGATGGCGCCGCCGGCGGGGGAGGCGTAGTACACCGGCGCGCCGATGACCAGCGCGTCGGCCTGGGCCAGCTTGGGCGCGGTCTCGTTCACCACGTCGTCAAACACGCATTTGCCGGTCTCGCGGCACTTGCCGCAGGCGATGCAGCCGTGGGTGGTGCGGGCGCCGGCCTGTATGATCTCCGTTTCGATGCCCTCGGCCTCCAGCGCCTGCGCCAGCTCGGACAGCGCCGTGTAGGTGCAGCCCCGTTCGCGGGGACTTCCGTTGATGAGCAATGCCTTCATAGACAGACCTCCTTGGTGATATTCTGGCCAGATTATAGCATATCTCCGTCAAAAAGCAACACAGTAAAGCAAAAAAGCACACCGCATCAATTTACCCTCGTCCAGCCCTTGCAATTTGAGAGGTGTTGCCCTATAATGTGCAAAAAACAACGGTCCGGACGGGCCGAAAGGGAGAGATGGTATGCGTATCGTTGTAAAGGTGGGCACCTCCACACTGGCCCACGCCACAGGGCGCTTGAACATCCAGCGGATGGAGCGGCTGTGCAAGGTGCTCAGCGACCTGAAAAACGCGGGGCATCAGATCATTCTGGTGTCCTCCGGCGCCATCGGCATGGGCGTGGGGAAGCTGAATCTGCCGGGGCGCCCCGCCGATATGCCCACCAAGCAGGCGGCAGCCGCCGTGGGACAGTGCGAGCTGATGTATATCTACGACAAGCTGTTTACGGAGTATAACCACACCGTGGCACAGCTGCTTATCACTGCGCCGGATATTGCCGACGGCGCCCGGAAGGAGAATTTCCACAACACCCTGGGCCGTCTGCTGGAGCTGGGCGCGCTGCCCGTCCTCAACGAGAACGACACCGTCTCCACCGATGAGATCGTCATCGGCGACAACGATACCCTGTCCGCAGAGGTGGCGGCTACCATCTCCGCCGATCTGCTGGTGCTGCTGTCGGACATCGACGGCCTGTACGACCGCGACCCCCGCCGCCATGCCGACGCCCACCTGATCTCCGTAGTGGAGCGGGTGGACGACGACCTCTACACGCTGGCGGAGGACAGCAGCACCGGCCTCGGCACCGGCGGCATGGTCACCAAGCTCCGCGCCGCCGCCATCGCCACCGCCGCAGGCTGCGAAATGGTCATCGCCAACGGCAGCAAGCCGGAGGTGCTGTACGACATTGCCGAGGGCAGACCCGTGGGTACCAGATTTCTGACAGGGAGGGCTGTTATATGACCACTATGGAGCTTTTGAAGCGGACGAAGGCCGCGTGGCCCGCACTGAGCGCCGCCGGTGAGGAGGAGAAAAACCGCCTCCTGCTGGCCATGGCAGACGCGCTGGAGTCCCACATCCCCGCCATCCTCGACGCCAACGGGCAGGATATGGCGGACGCGCAGGGGCATATCTCTGCCGTCATGCTGGACCGTCTGCGGCTGGACGAGGGGCGCATCCGCGCCATGGCCGACGGCGTTCGCGCCGCCGCCGCGCTGTCCGACCACACCGGCCGCGTGCTGGATCAGTTCACCCGCCCCAACGGCATGACCATCACCAAGGTACAGGTGCCGCTGGGACTGGTGGCCATCATCTATGAGAGCCGTCCCAACGTCACCTCCGACGCGGCGGCGCTGGCCGTCAAAAGCGGCAATGTCTGTATGCTCCGCAGCGGGCGGGAGGCCTACCGCTCCTGCCGCGCCATCGTGGGCGCGTTGAAGGACGGCATCACCGCCGCCGGCGGCGATGCGGACATCGTCAACATCGTGGAGGATACCAGCCACCAGAGCGCCAACGACATCATGCAGGCTCGCGGGCTGGTGGATCTGCTGATCCCCCGGGGCGGCGCGGGACTGATCCGCGCCTGTGTAGAGAACGCCGCCGTTCCCTGCATCGAAACGGGCACCGGCATCTGCCATGTCTACGTGGACGCCGCCGCCGATCTGGAAAAGGCGGTGCGGATCATCACCAACGCCAAGACCAGCCGTCCCTCCGTCTGCAACGCCGAGGAGGTCTGCCTTGTCCATGCCGCCGTGGCGGACAAGTTCCTGCCCATGCTGCGCCGGGCGCTGGTGGACGCGCGTATCGCCGCCGGGCAGCAGCCGGTGGAGCTGCGCCTTGACCGCCGCGCCGCCGCCGTCATCGACGGCACGCCTGCTGCGGATACGGACTTCGACACCGAATTTCTCGATTACATTCTGGCTGTGGCGGTGGTGGACAGTCTGGACGACGCCATCGCCCACATCGCCGCCCACTCCACCCACCACAGCGACTGCATCGTAACGGAGGATGCCGCCGCTGCCCGGCAGTTCACCCGGCAGGTGGACAGCGCCGCCGTGTATGTCAACGTGTCCACCCGCTTTACCGACGGCGGCGAGTTCGGCCTGGGCTGCGAGATGGGTATCTCCACCCAGAAGCTCCATGCCCGCGGCCCCATGGGGCTGGACGAGCTGAGCACCTACAAATACGTCGTCACCGGCGACGGACAGATCCGCTGAAAAAAAGGCTCCCGGCCAGTTCAACTGGCCGGGAGCCTTCTGCGCAGTGTTAGTCGTTGGGAACATCGGTGAGGTGTGCCGTCCGCTCCTCCATGGGGATGTAATGCCCGTGGATGGTGACGGCGCGATACGCCGGACGCATGATGCGGCGGCAGGTGATCAGCTCCTCCATGCGGTTGGCGCACCAGCCCGCGATACGGGCGGAGGCAAACAGCGGCGTGAACACATCCGGCGGGATGCCCAGCATGGTGTATACCAAGCCGGAGTACATATCCACGTTGGCGCACAGCGGCGTGTCGTCGTGGCGGCGTTCCTGCACCAGCGGGATGCCCAGCTCCTCCACCTTCTGCAAAAGGGCGAAGTCCTCGGCGTAGCCCTTGATCTCCGCCAGATGCTGGGCGTACTTCTTCAGCAGCACGGCGCGGGGGTCGGAGATGGTGTATACCGCGTGACCGAGGCCGTACAGCTTGCCGGAGTGGTCGCCCGCCTCCTTGTCCAGCAGCTTGTTCAGATAATCCCGGATGGAGCCGTCGTCATGGGGGTCTACGTTCTCCTTGATGTAGTGGAACATCTCCATGACCTTGGCGTTAGCGCCGCCGTGGAGCGGGCCCTTCAAAGAGCCGACGGCCCCGGCGATGGCGCTGTATGTGTCCGTTCCGCTGGAGGACATGGCGCGGCACACGAAGGTGGAGTTGTTGCCGCCGCCGTGCTCTGCGTGGACCATGAGCATCATGTCCAGCAGATGGGCCTCCTCCTCGGTATAGTTGGTGTCCGGCCGGATCATCCGCAGGAAGTTCTCCGCCGTGGACAGCTCCGGAACGGGGAAGTGGATGTGCAGGGAGTCCCCCTGGAAATAGTGGCGCTTCACCGCGTAGGAGTTGGCCACGATGGAGGGGAAGCAGCCGATGAGCTTCACAGACTGCAGCAGCAGATTGGCGATGGACGTATCGTCCGGGTCGGGGTCGTAGGAGTACAGACTCAGTACGCTGCGGGCCAGCTCATTCATCACATTCTCGCTGGGGTGACGCATGATCATGCCCTCGGTGAAGCCCTCCGGCAGCTTCCGCGCCTGACTCATGATCCGGTCGAACCGCGCCAGCTCATCCTTGGTGGGCAGGAAGCCCATCAGCAGCAGGTAGGCCACCTCCTCAAAGCCGAAGGTACCTGCCTTGCGGTGTGCCTCCACGATGTCGTTCAGCTCGATGCCCCGGTAGTACAGGCGGCCGGGGGTAGGCACCCGCTGGCCGTCCTGCAGCAGGTAGCCCTGCACACTGCCCACCTTGGTGACGCCTACCAGCACGCCGGTGCCGTCGCTGTTTCGCAGACCCTTCTTGACCTCGCCGTGGTAGAACTCCTCTCCGATGGCGTATTCCTCTTGAATACGGCGGCTCAGCGGCCCTGTATAGCGTTCCAGAATACCGTTGTTTCTTTCGACCATGATGCATTCCTTTCCCCCGCACCGGGTGCGGGCCTTTTATCCTGTTGCTCCGATTATAGCGCGGCAATGATTGTTTTGCAAGTTAAAAAACAGTAAATTTCATAAATGACGGAAATCTTTCTTGGCAATACGAGAAAGCGGCAAAATAAGACGGATAAAATGCAATAAAAAATTCGCACACTTTCATTTTGGGGCTTGCGATACGGGAAAAATCTGTTATACTGGTATCCATAGGATATACCTGTAAAAATTCTCCGAAAAGGAGCGTGACCATATGATCCAACTGCATCACGGCGGCGTCACCCTACAGGGCGGCGTCCCCACCCCTGCCGAGGCTGCCGTACCGGCGGCGCGGGAAAAGACCATGGCCTACCAGATCCTTCGCCGCCACGATACCCCGGCGGGGGACGGCCTGCTGCACCTGACCTTTGACAGTCTCATCTCCCACGATATCACCTATGTGGGCGTGATCCAGACCGCCAAGGCCAGCGGCATGACGGAGTTTCCCGTACCCTATGTGCTGACCAACTGCCACAATAGCCTGTGCGCCGTGGGCGGCACCATCAACGAGGACGACCATGTGTTCGGCCTGTCCGCCGCCATCAAGTACGGCGGCGACTACGTCCCCGCCAATCAGGCGGTGATCCACCAGTACGCACGGGAGATGATGAGCGGCTGCGGCCGCATGATCCTGGGCTCCGACAGCCACACACGCTACGGTGCGCTGGGTACCATGGGCGTGGGGGAGGGCGGCCCGGAGATCGTCAAGCAGCTGCTGAAAAACACCTACGACATCGCCGCGCCGGAGGTCATTCTGGTGTGGCTCACCGGCCAGCCGCCCCGCGGCGTCGGCCCCCACGACGTGGCCATCGCCCTGTGCGGCGCGGTGTACAAGAACGGCTTCGTGAAGAATAAGGTGCTGGAATTTGCCGGCCCCGCCGTGTCCCGCCTACCCATGGACTACCGCATCGGCATCGACGTGATGACCACAGAGACCGCCTGCCTCAGCTCCATCTGGGAGACGGACGGCGCCGTGACGGACTATCTGGCCCTCCATGGCCGTCCGGAGACCTTCACCGCCCTGCACCCGCAGGACGGCGCGTACTACGACGGCATGATCACCATCGACCTTGACCGCATGGAGCCTATGGCCGCCCTGCCGTTCCACCCCTCCGAGGCGGTGACGCTCCGCGAGCTGCTCCACGACCCCGGCGACCACCTGCGGGAGGTGGAGAAGCGCGCCGCCGCCCAGTTCGGCGGTAAGGCGGGCCTGCATCTGACGGATAAGCTGGTAGACGGCAAGCTGGTGGTGGATCAGGGCGTCATCGCCGGGTGTGCCGGCGGTATGTACGACAACATCGCCGAGGCCGCCGCCATTCTGGACGGCCACGACACCGGCAGCGGCTATTTCTCCCTGTCGGTGTATCCGCCCTCCGTCCCCGTCAATCTGGAGCTGATGGAAAACGGCGTCCAGCAGTCCCTGCTGGCCTCCGGCGCACTGTTCAAGCCCTGCTTCTGCGGCCCCTGCTTCGGCGCGGGGGATGTACCCGCCAACAATGGGCTGTCCATCCGTCACACCACCCGCAACTTCCCCAACCGGGAGGGCTCCAAGCCCGCCGACGGTCAGCTTGCCGGCGTGATCCTCATGGATGCCCGCTCCATCGCCGCCACGGCGCGGAACCACGGCATCCTCACCTCCGCCTCCGACGTGGACTACACGCCGCCCGCGCCGGTGCAGCGCCGGTTCGACCGTGCGGTGTACGACCGCCGGGTCTACTTCGGCTTCGGCAAGGCGCAGCCGGATGCGCCCTTGAAGTACGGCCCCAATATTGCCGAGTGGCCCGCCATTCCCGCCCTGTCCGACGATCTTCTCATGCAGGTGGCCTCCGTCCTGCGGGACGAGGTGACCACCACCGACGAGCTGATCCCCTCCGGCGAGACGTCCTCCTACCGCTCCAACCCCATGAAGCTGGCGGAGTTCGCCCTGTCCCGCCGCGACCCGGACTATGTGCCTCGCGCCAAGGCCACGCAGACGCTGGAGGCGGCCCGTGCCGCCGGTACGGTGACGCCGGAGCTGCAAGCGGTGCTGGCGGCGCTGAACCTGCCGGAGAGCGCCCTGTCCCGTATGCACATCGGCTCTGTGCTCTTTGCCAACAAGCCCGGCGACGGCTCCGCCCGGGAGCAGGCGGCGTCCTGCCAGCGGGTGCTGGGGGGCTGCGCCAATATCTGCTACGACTTCGCCACCAAGCGCTACCGCTCCAACTGCGTCAACTGGGGTATGCTGCCCTTTACGCTGGCGGACGGCGCGCCCTTCGACGCCGTACCGGGGGATTTCATCTTCGTCCCCGCTGTCCGGGAGAAGGTGGCGCGAGGCGACGAGGAATTCCCCGCCGTCCTCGTCCACGCCGGACAGACGCAGGCGCTGACGCTGTACCTGAAGAACACCAACGCGGAGGAGCGGGAGCTGCTGCTCACCGGCTGCCTCATGAACCACTACGCCGCGCAGAACAGGAGGTAACGATGGAAAAGATCAAAATGCCTGTCCCCATCGCCGAGCTGGACGGCGATGAGATGACCCACATCCTGTGGGGAATGATAAAGGATCAGCTGATAACGCCCTTTGTGGAGCTGAACACCGAGTATTACGACCTGTCGCTGCCCAACCGGGACAAGACGGAGGACGCCGTGACCCGGCAGGCGGCGGAGGCCATCAAGCGCCTCCATGTGGGCGTGAAGTGCGCCACCATCACCCCCAACTACCAGCGGCAGGAGGAGTACGGCCTCAAGCAGCTGTGGAAGTCCCCCAACGCAACCATCCGTGCGGCGCTGGACGGCACGGTGTTCCGCGCCCCTATCCTCATCTCCCGCGTGAAGCCGGTGGTGACCTGCTGGAAAAAGCCTATCACCATCGCCCGCCACGCCTACGGCGACGTGTACAAGGCGGTGGAGTACCGCGTTCCCGGCCCCGGCAAGGCAGAGCTGGTGTTCACCGACGACCACGGTGCGGAGCTGAGCCGCCAGACGGTCTACGACTTCACCGGCCCCGGCGTGTTGCAGGCCATGCACAACCGGGACGACTCCATCCTGTCCTTCGCCCGCTGCTGCTTCGCCTACGCGCTGGACGTGAAGCAGGATGTCTGGTTCTCCTCCAAGGACACCATCTCCAAGGACTACGACCAGACGTTCAAGCTGCTGTTCCAGAAGGTGTTCGACGAGGAGTACCGCGCCGCCTTTGAGCAGGCGGGTCTCCATTATCGCTACGCCCTCATCGACGATGTGGCCGCCAAGGTCATCCGCTCCTCCGGCGGTATCATCTGGGCTTGCAAGAACTACGACGGCGATGTGATGAGCGACCTCATTGCCGCCGCCTCCGGCTCGCTGCCCATGATGACCAGCGTGCTGGTGTCGCCGGACGGCAATTTCGAGTACGAGGCCGCCCACGGCACGGTCACCGACCATTTCTACCGCTGGCGCAAGGGGGAAAAGGTGTCCACCAACCCGCTGGCGACGATGGCTGCGTGGTCCGGCGCCCTGAAGAAGCGGGGCGAGCTGGATGGCAGCGCCGCGCTGGTGCATTTTGCCGACTGCCTCTATCAGGCGGGACTGGACGTGTTCGAGGAGGGGTATCTCTCCGAGGATCTGGCGCCCCTGTGCGACCCGGCGGAGCTGAAGGAGATGCCGGACAACGACCGGCTTATCGCCCTCATCCGCCGGCGGCTGGAGACGCTGCTGGCAGGATAAACAAAAAGGAGACGGTGCATTTCCGAGGAAATGCACCGTCTCTTTCGTCTATCGTTTTGTTCCCGCCACCTGATACATCCGTTCATCGGATATACAAATATCCACATCGCAGTACGGCGTCAGCAGCGCCCGCAGCGCATCCTCGTGCATCAGCCCGTTGGACACCGGATGGGCCGCACCACTGTGGTGACTGTCGATGGCGGCCCGGCTCATGCCGTGGGCCACGGACAGCCGTCCGCCGGGCCGCACCAGCGATGCCAGACGGGCCATGAGCCGCGCCGGATCGGGGAAATGGGGGAAGGCATTGTACACCATGACCACGTCGAATGTCTCAGGAAACACCGTCTCCTCTACGTCGCCGCAGAGCACCTGCACCCGCGGCTCACCGATGAATTTTGCCGCCGCGATGCGCGCCATCTCCGGGGAGATGTCGATGCCCGTGACCGATGCGCCCCGCGCCAGATAGTCGGGGAACAGCACGCCAGTGCCGCAGGCTACGTCCAGTACCTGTGTGCCGTCACCCACGCCCGCGTTGTCCAGTATGGCCTGGATCACCGGCTCGTGGCGGATCATCTCCGCGTCCCACGCCGCTGCACACTTGTCGAAAAACGCGATCACATCCCGCTTGTCGATCATCTCCGCACCCCCTGTATCATTTTTCCTATCGTACAGGAAGTCCGGTGACGGCGCAACCCCGGATGGGGGATAAAAAAGGAGCCGCATCCACGGATGCAGCCCCTTTTTTACGGAAGCTACCTGAAAAACTCAAAGCGCGGCGCGTCCTTGGTGACGACGCCCGTCTCGATCTCGATGCCGTCTCCGAAGTACCGGCGCAGCAGCGTCACCAGTTCATCGGCGGCGGCGCGCACCTCATCGGCGTTCACGTCGGAGAAGCCGTCGATGGGGAACAGGATAGCCGTCGTTTCCTCGGTGATCTTGCCCCGCTCCGACTGCCGCCACGTCCAGCGGCGGGTGCGGATCTCGCTGCCGGAGGCATACACCGCCTCGCCTGCGTCCGGTGTCTCCGTCTCGGTGCTGCCGAAGGGGATAAAGGTGTCGCCCTCCCGCGCCAGCCGCACGTCCAGCCCTTCGTCGATGGTGCCCAGATCATGGGCGCCCATGGGCAGACGGTGCTTGATGGACACGGCGTTGCCCAGATCCACGGCGGCGTTGATGTGGGGGAAGCCCTTGCCCTTAGCGATACGGGTCAGCAGCGCCTCGATGGAGCAGAGAAACTTGTTGGGGTTGATGCCCAGCGCTGTAAAGGCGGCGCGGTAGGGGAGGATATCCTCCGTCTCCTTGGGCTTTTTCCCGGCGAAATACGTCTCGCAGGCGGCAACGTTTTCCGCCAGCATCTGCTCCAGCTCGGGGATATCGTGGGTGTTGTCCAGCCCCCGCACGGCCACCGCGCCGAAGCAGGCGTTGGGCAGCTTGTCAAAGAATTCCTGGGATACCTGATAGTACATGGTGTGGCCTCCTTGCTGTGGATACTTCCCGCAATGCTTGCGTGTTGGGTGCATTATAGACCTGTTTTCGCCGTTTGCCAAGGGAAAATTTTCCGGGGAATAAAAAAGCAGAGTGTCCATTACAGGATACTCAGATCCTATAAGGACACTCTGCATGGTCGGAGTGGGGGGACTTGAACCCCCGGCCTCTTGGTCCCGAACCAAGCGCGCTACCAGCTGCGCTACACCCCGTCAGCCGTTCCATTATAGGCGCTCTTGCCCGCGCTGTCAAGGAAAATTTACCACGTCCCGCCACTTTACGGACTTTCAACGTTTCCGGCATACCGGATATCCCCGTGAACGCCCCGGTTTGGCGTCTATCTCCGGACAGGCGCGCATAGACTGTGGCAAAAAGGAGGTGCATCCTATGCCGCAGCGCTCATCCGTCCGCCGCAATGCCTACCATGCCCGTGTCCGTGCCGCCGCCCGGCGCAGAGCCCCTGCCGCGCCGCGCCGCGCCGCCGCGCCGAGGGCGGCAAATGCGAAGCCGCCGTCCGCACGGGACAGACGCCGGATGCTCCAGCTCCTGTGCAGCGGCGCGGTGTTGGTGGTGGCCATCGCCGTTAAGCTCCTGATGCCCGATGTGCTGGCAGAGTACCGCGCCCGTTTGCTGGCGCTGCTGGGGACGGACACCGATTTTGTGGAGGTGTTCTCGGCGGCAGGACGCGCCTTTTCATCGGAGGGCGCCATCGGCGGGGCACTGAACGATGCCTATACCGCCGTATTCGGCCCCTCCGTTCCCGCAGAGACCCCTACTCCTACGGCGGCAGTATACACACCCGACGCCCAGCCCGCCAACACCGAGCTTCTCCAGCGGGTGCTGGGCTTCGCCTACGCCTCGCCGGTGACGGGACAGCTCTCCTCCGGTTTCGGACTGCGTACCGATCCGCTGGAAGGGGGACGCCGCTTCCATTACGGGCTGGACATCGCCGCGGAGGAGGGCGCGGTGGTGTCCAGCTTTGCCGACGGGACGGTGACGGCGGTGGGGGAGAGCAGCGAGCTGGGGCGCTACGTCACCGTGTCCCACCCCAACGGGTACGCCACGCTGTACGCCCACTGTACCCGCATCACCGCCTCCTCCGGGCAGCAGGTGTCCCGCGGCGACCCCATCGCGGAGGTGGGGGAGACCGGCCGTGCCACGGGCAATCACCTCCATTTCGAGCTGCACCACGGCAGCACCTACCTTAACCCTATATATTATGTGGCGTTCCGCTGATGTTTCCGTCCGGGTCATGCCCTCCGCACTGCTGACACCGGCGGCTTTTCTGCTGCTTACGGACACGCCCGTGCTGTTGGCGGCGCTGCTGCTGGCGGCGCTGCTCCACGAACTGGCGCACTACGCCGTGCTGCGGCTTTTCGGCGTCCGCACCGCCCGCTTCACCGTCACGGGGCTGGGTGCGACCCTCTGCGTGCCGGAGCTGCACCGGCTATCCTACGGTGCGGAGCTGCTCAGCGCCGCCGCGGGGCCGCTGATGAACCTGCTCCTGTGGGTGGTGCTGAGCCTGACCGGGCGGGACGAGCTGACTCTGTTCGCCGGGGCGCAGATGGCGCTGGGCATTCTGAATCTGCTGCCCGTCCGGCCCATGGACGGCGGGCGCATCCTCTGGCTGGCGGCGGCCTACCTGACGGAGCCGTACACCGCCGACCGTGTTGCCGCCGCCGTAGGGCTGGCGGTGTCCTCGGCACTGTTTCTGCTGTGCCTCTGGCTGGTGCTGACCACCGGTAACGGCGTATTTTTGCTGCTGGGCGCCCTGTGGCTGGTGTACCGCAGTCTGCCTGCGGAACTTTTTTTGCCCGGCCGCCTTGCCAAAACGCAGAAAAGCAGGTAAAATAAACTGTTACTGAAATACACCGCAAGGAGAATGACTGTGGATAAACGATTAGAACGTATCCTGCCCCGCGTGCAGAAGCCCGCACGCTATGTGGGCGGCGAATATAACGCCGTGCTGAAGGACAAGGCACAGGTGGATACCCGCATCGCTTTCTGCTTCCCGGACACCTACGAGATCGGTATGTCCAATCTGGGTATGCGCATCCTGTACGGCGTTATGAACGGGATGGACGGCGTCTGGTGTGAGCGTGTGTTTGCCCCGTGGGGCGACATGGAGGAGGAAATGCGCAAGGCGGATATGCCCCTTTTCGCGCTGGAATCCGGCGACCCCATCACCGACTTCGACATCGTGGCCTTTTCCGTAGGTTACGAGATGGCGTTTCCCGCCATCCTGAATATGCTGGATCTGGCGCGCATCCCCCTTCACGCCTCGGAGCGCACCGGCCTTTCGCCGCTGGTCATCGCCGGCGGCACCGCCATGTACAACGCCGAGCCTATGGCGGATTTTATCGACCTTGTCAGTCTGGGCGAGGGCGAGGATCTGACCGTGGAGCTGGTGGAGCTGTACCGCACCGCTCGGCGGGAGGGGTGGAGCAAGCAGCAGCTGCTTCGCGCCGCCGCCCAGCTGGACGGCGTCTACGTTCCCAGCCTGTACGACGTGACGTACCACGATGACGGCACCGTGGCGGCCATTACGCCGCTGGACGGCGCGCCTGCCAAGGTGACCAAGCGCATCGTTCACGATATGGACAAGTCCTATTTCCCGGTCAAGACCATCGTCCCCAGCACGGAGATCGTGCAGGATCGGGTGACGCTGGAGCTGTTTCGCGGCTGTATCCGGGGCTGCCGGTTCTGTCAGGCGGGCTACGTCTACCGCCCGGTGCGCAACCGCAGCCGCGATCTGTGCGCCGATTACTGCGTCCGCTCCTGCGACGACACCGGCTATCAGGAGGTGACGCTGTCCAGCCTGTCCACCAGCGATTACCCGCCGCTGACCGGCCTTTGCGATGAGCTGGAGCCGTTCTGCGACCAGCGCCATGTCAGCCTGTCCCTGCCGTCCCTGCGGGCGGACAACTTCTCCATGGAGCTGATGCAGCGTCTGGCCAAGGGCCGCAAGACCGGCCTGACCTTCGCGCCGGAGGCCGGCACCCAGCGGCTGAGGGACGTGATCAATAAGAACGTGACGCTGGACGACCTGCTGCAAAGCTGCCGCACCGCCTTTGCCGGCGGGTACAGCGCCGTGAAGCTGTACTTTATGCTGGGTCTGCCTACGGAGACGGACGAGGATGTGCTGGGCATTGCCGACGTGGCCGCCCGGGTCATGCACGCATGGCGGGAGAGCGCCCAGAACAAGCAGCGTGGCGTCCGCATCACCGTGTCCACCAGCTGGTTCGTCCCCAAGCCCCACACCGCCTTCCAGTGGGAGCCCCAGATCTCCAAGGAGGAGTACGAGCGCCGTGTGGCGCTGCTGCGGGAGGCCATCAAGACGAAGACTGTCACCTACAACTGGCACGACTCCGACACCAGCTTTCTGGAGGCAGTGCTGGCGCGCGGCGACCGCCGCATGGGAAAGGTGTTGGAAGCAGCGTGGCGTAAAGGCGCAAAGCTTGACGCCTGGGAGGAGTATTTCTCCCTGAACCGTTGGCTGGAGGCCTTTGACGAGTGCGGCCTCGACCCCCATTTCTATGCCAACCGCACCCGCGCGGAGGACGAGCTGATGCCGTGGAGCATGATCTCCTCCGGCGTCACGGAGCAGTACCTGCTACGGGAGCGCCATCGGGCGTATGAGTCCGTGACCACGCCGGACTGCCGCACCCACTGCAACGGCTGCGGCGCCAATCTGCTGGTAGGAGGGAAATGCGATGTCTAAGCTGCGGCTGTTGTTTATCAAGGAGGCGCAGGCCTCCTATATCTCCCATCTCGACCTGCTGCGCACGTTCCAGCGCGCCTTCCCCCGGACGGAGCTGGACATCAAGCACTCGCAGGGATACCATCCCCATCCCATCATCTCCATCGTCCTGCCTCTGCCGGTGGGACAGTCCAGCGACTGCGAGCTGCTGGATTTCGAGGTGACGCAGGATACCGACGGCCGCGGCATCGCGGAGAAGCTGAATACCGGTATGCCCAGCGGCCTGCGGGTGCTGGACTGCTACCCCGCCGTCCGGCCTGTCCGGGAGCTGACGTACCTCCGGGCGGATGTGACGCTGGAATATGACAACGGTGTGCCGGAAAACGCCGCCGCCCGTCTGACGGAGCTGCTGGGGCGTCAGGAGCTGATCATCCAGAAGCGCACCAAGCGCAAGGAGCTGGCGGACGTAGATATCGCACCGATGATAAAGGACTTTTCCTTTACAGAGACGGAGGGGGCCGTTACCGGCACGGTGACGGTGCTGGCCCAGAATCCCGGCTTGAATCCGCAGCTGCTGGAAAAGGCGGTGGCGCGGTACCTGCCCGACCTGACGCCGGACTTCCTGCGGGTGCGCCGCCGCGCTGTGCTGGACGCCGAGGGACGGGATTTCCGGTAAAAACCCGCTGCTCACCGCAATAGGGAGCGGGAACCAGCAAAAATGCGGAAAAAATGTAAAGAAAGCTCTTGCATTTCCGGAATTTCTATGATATCCTATCATGGCGTAAAAAGGGCGGTCCTCTGTCGCCGGTGCTCCGAGGAAACGAGCGCCGCATACATGGCGGCATGAACACCTATATTATTAGGAGGAAAAATCCATGGATCTCATCAAGGCTCTGAACGAGAAGCAGCTGAAGGAAGTGCCTCAGGTACTGGTGGGCGATACCGTCCGCGTACACGTGAAGGTCAAGGAAGGCGCCCGCGAGCGTATCCAGGTCTTCGAGGGCACTGTCATCGCCAAGAAGCACGGCGGTATCGAGGAGACCATCACCGTCCGCCGCCTGTCCTACGGCGTCGGCGTGGAGAAGGTGTTCCCCGTTCATTCTCCTTCCATCGAGAAGATCGAGACTGTGCGCCACGGTTATGTCCGCCGCGCCAAGCTGTACTACCTGCGTGACCGCGTTGGTAAGGCAGCCAAGGTCCGCGAGAAGCTGTAAGCGATCACCGAGATCGAAAAAGCGCCCACATCCGTGGGCGCTTTTTGCCGTCTTTTTCCCGTTTGCAACAGGGGAAAAAGTATGGTATACTGCTGTGAAACGCAGAATGCACCGCAGAATCGGAGCTGGGTGCAGGAGAGATACAACAATTTACCGGAGGAGGTGTGCGCCGTGCAGATCGAAGGACTGAGCTGGTTTCCCGGCCACATGACAAAAACGAAACGGATGATCGCCGCCGAGATCGGCCACATGGACGCGGTCTGCGAGATCGTGGACGCCCGCATACCCCAGTCCAGCCGCAACCCGGATGTGGACGAGCTGACGGCGGGGAAGCCCCGGATGATCGTGCTGAACCGGGTGGATCAGGCGGATCCCGCCGAGACGAAGAAATGGGCGGCGGCCTTCCGGGCGCAGGGCTATGCGGTGTTGGAGGCCAACGCCAAGGGCGGCGCGGGCACGGAAAAATTTGCCGCCGCCGTCCGGGAGCTGCTGAAGGAGAAGCTGGCGGCCTACGCCGAAAAGGGGCAGGTGGGCCGTACCATCCGCGTGATGGTGCTGGGCATCCCCAACGTGGGGAAATCCACATTTATCAACAAGGTGGCCAAGCGCAAGACCGCCAGAGCCGAGGATCGTCCCGGTGTGACCCGCTCCAAGCAGTGGGTGCCGGTGGACGCCACGCTGGAGCTGCTGGACACCCCCGGCATCCTGTGGCCCAAGTTCGACGATACGGAGGTTGGCAAGCGTCTTGCCTTTACAGGCGCGATCAAGGATGACGTGCTGGATATCGAGGAGCTGGCCTGCTATCTGATGGACTATCTGGCCTTACACTACGCCGATGTGCTGCGGGAGCGGTACAAGATCGACGTGGAGGAGGGGGACAGCGGCTACGACCTGCTGGAAAAGGCGGGGCGGAAGCGGGGCTTCCTCATGCGGGGGGCGCAGGTGGATACCGAGCGCATGGCCCGCATCCTGCTGGATGAGTTCCGAGGTGGCAAGCTGGGACGCTTTACACTGGAGACGGCGGAGGACTGCGGAAAATGAGAGAAACGGCTGACCTGTGGACATACGAACGGCAGGCGGCGGCGGAGGGCTTCGCGGCGGTATGCGGCGTGGACGAGGCCGGCGCCGGACCGCTGATGGGGCCGGTGTACGCGGCGGCGGTGATCCTGCCGGAGGGCTGCGACCTGCCGGAGCTGAACGACTCCAAAAAGCTGACGGAGAAAAAGCGGGAAAAGCTGTTCCCACTGATACAGGAGCGGGCCATCGCGTGGTCGGTGGTGCGGGTGGAGGCGTCGGAGATCGACGAGACGGACATCCTCAGCGCCCGGATGAAGGCCATGCAGCTGGCCATAGACGGCCTGTCCGTGACGCCGGACCTGGCACTCATCGACGGCAACCGTGACAAGGGACACAGCGCCGCCATCACCACGGCGCACCGGTGCATCGTGGGCGGCGACGGGATATCCGCGTCCATCGCGGCGGCATCGGTGCTGGCCAAGGTCAGCCGTGACCGCTATGTGACGGAGGTGTTGGACAAGGCATACCCCCAGTACCAGTTTGCCCGGCACAAGGGCTACGGCACCAAGCTGCACTATGAGATGCTGGACAAGTACGGCCCCTGCCCGGAGCATCGGCGGAGCTTCCTGAAAAAGTGGGAGGCAAAGCGATGAGCGGGGCGCGGTCTGCGCCGGAAAAGGGCGGACGGGCCGAGGGCACATGGGGCGAGGCGCTGGCGGCGGACTACCTGCGGCAGCGGGGATACCGGCTGGCGGCTCACAGCTACCAATGCCGGTTCGGAGAGATCGACCTCATCGCGTGGGATGGGGATATCCTGTGCTTCGTGGAGGTCAAGACCCGCACCAATACGGACATGGCGCTGCCCCGTGAGTATGTGACACCCGCCAAGCAGCGGCGGCTGAAAAAGACGGCGCTGTACTATCTGCAAGAAAAAGCGCTGGACTGTCCGGCGCGGTTCGACGTGGCGGAGGTCTACGCGGACAGTCCGTACAGCCGGGAGAATGCCCGCATAGAATATCTGGAAAACGCCTTTGAATAGAGGAGTGACAGCATGGCAATACCATATTTTGATGCGCACTGCGATACCATCTGGCGCTGCATGGTGACAGAGCCGGTGGCGGACTACGGCGAGACGGAGGCGGAGCGGCGCGCCTACTTTCAGGCGGGCGGCAGCCTGCGGAAAAACGGCGGTCACATCGATCTGGAGCGGAGCAGGGGCTTCGCCGGGCGCGGGCAGTTCTTCGCCCTATACGACGATGTGAAGAGCCTGCCGCCGGACACGGCGTGGCAGCGGTGCCGGGAGATGCACGACTGGTTTTTGCGGGAGCTGGCGGACAATGAGGACATGGCCGTGCTGTGCCGCACCGGAGACGAGGCCAACGCAGCGGTGCGCAGCGGGAGGATGGCGGCGTTCCTCAGCGTGGAGGGTGCCGACCTGCTGGACTGTAAAGTAGAGAACCTATACACCGCGGCGGACTGGGGCGTACGCCTTCTGAACCCGGTGTGGAACAACGCCAACGCCCTCAGCGGCAGCTGCGCCGAGGAACCGGACCGGGGTCTTTCGGTACAGGGCAGGGACTTTGTCCGGGAGATGGAGCGTCTGGGCGTCTACGCCGACGTGTCCCATCTGTCCGACCCGGGCTTCTGGGAGCTGTTCCGCATGACGGAGCGGCCCATTGTGGCGTCCCACTCCAATGCGCGGGCGCTGTGTCCCCACCGGCGGAACCTGACGGACGATATGTTCCGCGCCATCCGGGATACCGGCGGCGTGGTGGGCATCAACCTGTACCGGGACTTTGTGGGCGGTACGTCCATGGACGCACTGGTGGCACATATCGAGCATTTCCTGGCGCTGGACGGGGAAAAGACCCTGTGCATCGGCGGCGATCTGGACGGCTGCGAGGCGCTGGCGGCGGGGATGCAGGGCGTAGAGGACATACCACATCTGTACGAGGCACTGGAGAGACGCGGGTACGGAAAGACCCTGCTGGAGGACATATTCTGGAACAATCTGTGCAGGCTGCTGTGAGACGGCAGCCGGAGAAAGGAGGGACGCCATGGCGCTGTACGCCATCGGAGACCTGCATCTGTCGCTGAACAGCGACAAGCCCATGGATATCTTCGGCGAGAAGTGGCACGGGTATGTGGATAAGATCAAGGCGGGCTTTGCACCGCTGGGGGACGACGATGTGACCGTGCTGTGCGGCGACCTGAGCTGGGGCATGAGTCTGGAGGAGTCTCTGGCGGACTTTCAGTTCATCCACGCTCTGCCGGGGAAGAAGATCCTGATGAAGGGCAACCACGACTACTGGTGGAACACCGCATCCAAGATGCAGCGTTTTTTTGACCAGCACGGACTGGACTCCTTTGAGATCCTGCACAACAACTGCCTGTTCTACAAGGACAAGGCACTGTGCGGCACGCGGGGCTGGTTCTACGAGCTGGACAACGAGGGTACCCACAACGGCAAGATGCTGGCCCGGGAGGCCGGACGGCTGGAGACGTCCCTGCAGGCGGCGGGGGATCGGGAGAAGCTGTGCTTCCTTCACTATCCGCCGCTGTATCAGGGATACGAGTGTCCGGAGATCCTGCGGCTTTTGCAGCGCTACGGCGTAAAGCAGTGCTTCTACGGACATCTCCACGGCGCCAGCCACAAGCGGGCGCTGGAGGGAATACACAACGGCACCGCGTTTTCGCTGGTGGCGGGAGACTGGCTGGATTTCGTCCCCAAAAAAATTTGTGAATAAGAGAAAAAACAGTGGAAATTCCCATTCTTTTCTGTTATCATATTATATTGCATTGGTTTTGCTATGAATACAGGCCGGTGCGGAACGGAGGAATAAACAAATGACTGTGAAAAGCTGTGAAAAACTGGAGAAGAGCAGAGTCGCTCTGACCATCGAGGCGAGCGCCGAGGAGTTCGAGGCTGCCGTCAACAAGGCGTATCTGAAGATGCGCGGTAAGATCAACGTACCCGGCTTCCGTGCTGGCAAGGCCCCCCGCAAGATCATCGAGAAGATGTACGGCGAAGAGGTCTTCTATGAGGAGGCTGTCAATATCATTCTGCCCGACGCCTATGAGGACGCGGTAAAGGAGCAGAAGCTGGACGTGGTGGGCTATCCCGAGGTGGAGCTGGAGTCCTGCACCAAGGACGGCGTGGTGTTCAAGTGCACCGTGGCCGTGTATCCCGAGGTGAAGCTGGGCCAGTACAAGGGGCTGGAGGCGCCTAAGGCCGAGGTCAAGGTGGCGGCCGCCGACGTCAACGCCCGCCTGAAGGAGATGGCAGACCGCAACAGCCGTCTGGTGTCCGTGGAGCGCGCCGTCAAGAAGGGCGATACCGCCGACATCGACTTCGAGGGCTTCGACAACGGCGTGGCCTTCGACGGCGGCAAGGGCGAGAACTTCGATCTGGAGATCGGCTCCGGCAGCTTCGTCCCCGGCTTTGAGGAGCAGCTCATCGGCATGAAGGCCGGCGAGGAGAAGGATATCGACATCACCTTCCCCGAGAACTACACCCCCGAGCTGGCCGGCAAGCCCGTGGTCTTCCATGTGAAGGTCAACGAGGTCAAGGTCAAGGAGGTTCCCGCCATTGACGACGAGTTCGCCAAGGACGTGTCCGAGTTCGACACCCTGAAGGAGCTGAAGGCCGACATCAAGAAGAAGATGACCGCCGAGCGCACCGAGGCCGCCCAGCGAGCCTTTGAGGATGTGCTGATGGCCAAGGTCGCCGAGGGCGTGGAGGCCGAGATCCCCCACGAGATGGTGGAGCTGCAGGCCGAGCGTATGATGGAGCAGTTCAAGCAGCAGTTGGCCGCACAGGGTATCCCCTTCGAGCAGTATCTGAAGATGACCGGCACCACCGAGGCCGATTTCCGCAAGCAGGCTGACGGCCCCGCCGCCGAGCAGGTGAAGATGGATCTGGCTGTGGAGGCCATCATCAAGGCCGAGGGTCTGGAGGCCACCGACGAGGACGTGGAGAACGAGCTGAAGAACGTGGCCGAGAAGTACGGCATGGATCTGGAGACCGTGAAGAAGTACCTGCGTCCCGAGGACGTGAAGGAGCAGGTCATCCGCGAGAAGGCCGTGAAGGTCGTGGCGGACAGCGCCGTGGCTGTGGCGCCCGCCGAGGAGAAGGCCGAGCTGGAGGCCGAGGGCGAGGTCGTCGAGAAGAAGCCCGCCAAGAAGCCCGCTGCCAAGAAGACCACCAAGAAAGATGCGGAAAAAGACGCAGAATAAGAGAGAGTGCTTTTGAAAATCATATGCGGGTGGGTATAATCTGGTAGCTATCTTTTGCAGGAGGTTTATTCTATGAGCTTAGTTCCCTATGTTGTGGAGCAGACCAACCGCGGCGAGCGGTCTTACGATATCTTTTCCCGTCTGCTCAACGACCGTATCGTATTCCTGGGCGAAGAAGTGAACGATACCACCGCCAGTCTGGTCGTGGCGCAGCTGCTGTATCTGGAGGCGCAGGATCCAGACAAGGACATCCAGATGTACATCAACAGCCCCGGAGGCAGCGTGACCGCGGGCATGGCTATCTATGACACCATGCAGTATATCAAGTGCGACGTGTCCACCATCTGCATCGGCATGGCCGCCAGCATGGGCGCGTTCCTGCTGTCCTCCGGCACCAAGGGCAAGCGCATCGCGCTGCCCAACGCCGAGATCATGATCCACCAGCCCTCCGCAGGTACGCAGGGCAAGGTGACGGACATGGAGATCGACGTGGAGCGCTTCCTGAAGATCAAGCAGCGGCTGAATAAGATCCTGTCCGAGAACACCGGCAAGCCGGTGGAGCAGGTGAAGGCCGATTCCGAGCGGGATCACTGGATGATCGCCGAGGAAGCGCGGGAGTACGGTCTGGTGGATAAGGTCATTTATAAGAGGTAACGGCATGGCAGATGAGAGAAAGTCCCTGCGCTGCTCGTTCTGCGGCAAGGCGGAGGGACAGGTACACCGGATGATCCAGGGGCCGGGCGTGCGGATCTGCGACGAGTGCGTGCAGCTCTGTATGTCCATTCTGGACGACGGATACAGTGCGGCGGTCAGCGAGGGCTTCGACAGTGTGGAGGACCTCCCGACGCCCCAGCAGATCAAAGAGGTGCTGGATCAGTACGTCATCGGACAGGAGGGGGCGAAGATCGCCCTGTCCGTGTCCGTGTACAATCACTATAAGCGCATTTACTTCGGCGGCAGCGAGGATGTGGAGCTGCAAAAGAGCAACATCCTGATGATCGGGCCTACCGGCTCCGGAAAGACGCTGTTCGCCCAGACGCTGGCGCGGGTGCTGAAGGTACCCTTCGCCATCGCCGACGCCACCACGCTGACCGAGGCCGGTTATGTGGGCGACGACGTGGAGAACATCCTGCTGCGGCTTTTGCAGGCGGCGGATTTCGACGTGGAGCTGGCGGAGCGGGGCATCATCTATGTGGATGAGATCGACAAGATCGCCCGCAAGAGCGAGAATACCTCCATCACCCGGGACGTGTCCGGCGAGGGTGTGCAGCAGGCGCTGCTGAAGATCCTGGAGGGTACCGTGGCCAACGTGCCGCCGCAGGGCGGGCGGAAGCATCCCCATCAGGAGTTCATCCAGATCGACACCAGCAACATCCTGTTTATCTGCGGCGGCGCCTTCGACGGTCTGGAGAAGATCGTGGAGAAGCGCGTGGGCAAGCAGGGCATCGGCTTTGAGAACGCGGTGCAGAGCAAGGCGGATAAAATGGGTACCAGCCAGCTTTTGAAGCAGGTGCAGCCCCACGATCTGCTGAAGTTCGGCATCATCCCCGAGCTGGTGGGCCGTCTGCCGGTGATCTCGCCGCTGGAGGCTCTGACCCGGGAGGATCTGGTGCGCATCCTGACCGAGCCGAAGAATGCGCTGGTCAAGCAGTATAAGGCGCTGCTGGCCTACGACGGCGTGGAGCTGGTCTTTGAGCAGACGGCGCTGGAGGCGGTGGCGGACAAGGCCATCGAGCGCAATATCGGCGCCCGCGGACTGCGGGCGGTGATGGAGAGTATGCTGACGAAGGTGATGTACGACATCCCCTCCGACCCCACCATCACGAAGGTGACCATCACGGCGGACTGCGTCAGCAGCGGCGCGGAGCCGGTGGTGGAGCGCGACCCGGAAAAGGTCACGCGCAAGGCAAAACTCAAGACCGGGACGGCGGAAAAACGAACCGCACCGGCCTCTTGACGATCCGGCAAAGAGGAGAGGCGGCAGCTTCTCCTCTTTTTTCTCCAAGAGGAAAGGAGTACATATGGAACGTATCACCATGAATATACCCGTGCTGGCCCTGCGTGGTCTGACGGCCTTCCCCAGCCAGACGCTGTCCTTCGATGTGGAGCGGGAGATCTCCATCTACGCGCTGGACAACGCCATGGAGAACGACCGGCGGCTGTTCCTCGTGACGCAGCGGGAGATCTCTACCGCTGAGCCGATGGAGGACGACCTGTACAGTGTAGGCACGGTCTGTCATATTTTACAGATCATCAAGACCTCGGACAGCAGTGTTCGGGTCCTCGTGGAGGGCGAGGAGCGCGCCCGGCTGCTGCGGCTGTGGCAGGGGAAGCCCTTCCTACAAGCCAATGTGGAGATATTGGAGGAGGAATTCCCAGGCAAGATCACAGCCCGGGTGGAGGCCATGCTGCGGCGCACCTACGCCCTGTTCGGCGAGTATAAGGAGCTGGTGCCGCAGCTCAGCGACGACTTTATCGCGGCGGTGCTGGACTGCCGTGACACGGGGCATCTGGCCGACCTCATCGCCCAGAACATCACGCTGCGCCATCAGGATCGTCAGCGTGTGCTGGAGGAGCTGCGGCCCAACCGGCGGCTCCAGCTGGTCAACGACATTCTGACCCACGAGGTGGATGTGCTGTCGCTGGAGATGCAGATGGAGCAGAAGGTGCGCCAGCGGGTGGCACAGGTACAGAAGGACATGATCCTGCGGGAGCAGGTGAAGGTCTTGCAGCACGAGCTGGGCGACGACGGCGACGAGGAGCTGGCGGAGTACACAGAGAAGATCCAGCGCGCCCATCTGCCCGAGGAGGTACATAAGCGGCTGACAAAAGAGGTGGAGCGGCTTGCCAAGCAGCCCTTCGGCAGCGCGGAGGCCTCCGTCATCCGCAACTATCTGGACGTCTGTCTGGAGATGCCGTGGAACAAGTACACCCGGGAGCGGGCGGATGTGGAGCAGGCGCGGAAGCTGCTGGATCGGGATCACTATGGCCTGGAAACGGTGAAGGAGCGCATTCTGGAGTTCATCGCCGTCCACCAGCTGAACCCCGATGCCAAGGGCAAGATCCTCTGCCTGGTAGGCCCTCCCGGTGTGGGTAAGACCTCCGTGGCCATCTCCGTGGCCAAGGCCATGAACCGGAAGCTGGCGCGGCTCAGTCTGGGCGGCGTCCGGGACGAGGCGGATATCCGCGGCCACCGCAAGACGTATATCGGCGCCATGCCCGGCCGCATCATCGAGGCCATCAGCCGCGCCGGCGCCATGAACCCGCTGCTGGTGCTGGATGAGATCGACAAGCTTGCCAGCGATATGCGGGGCGACCCGGCCTCGGCTCTGCTGGAGGTGCTGGACAGCGAGCAGAACACCTCCTTCCGCGACCATTTTCTGGAGGTGCCGGTGGATCTGAGCCGGGTGATGTTTATCACCACGGCCAACACCACCTCCACCATCCCCCGGCCGCTGCTGGATCGGATGGAGGTCATCGAGCTGAGCAGCTACACCGATGAGGAGAAGCTGCAGATCGCCAAGACCCATCTGCTGCCCAAGCAGCTGAAGGAGCACGGACTGAAGAAAAGGCAGCTGCGCATCAGCGACGACGCCATCCGCGCCGTCATCACCGACTATACGAGAGAGTCCGGCGTCCGGACGCTGGAACGTCTGCTGGGCAAGCTGTGCCGAAAAGCTGCTATGCGTTTGGTAGAAACGGATGTAAAGCGAGTTGACATTACACCAAAAGACCTGAAAGAGCTGCTGGGTGTGCCGCACTATCAGGATAATTCCCGCAGTAAACAGGATCAGATCGGCGTGGTCAACGGCCTTGCGTGGACAGAGGTGGGCGGCGAGCTGCTGGAGGTGGAGGCCGGGGTCATGGACGGCTCCGGTAAGCTGGAGCTGACCGGCAATCTGGGTACGGTCATGCAGGAATCCGTGAAGGCGGCGTATACCTGCCTGCGCAGCCGTGCGGCAGAGCTGGGCATCCCCAAGGACTTCTATAAGAACAAGGATATCCACGTCCACTTCCCGGAGGGCGCGGTACCCAAGGATGGGCCGTCGGCGGGCATCGCCATCGCCACCGCCATGCTGTCGGCGCTGACCGGCCGCCCGGTGCGCCACGATGTGGCCATGACCGGCGAGGTCACGCTGCGGGGCAGGGTGCTGCCCATCGGTGGGCTGAAGGAAAAGACCATGGCTGCCAAGCGCAGCGGTATCCGCACGGTCATCATCCCCAAGGAGAACGAGAAGGATCTGGAGGAGATCGACCAGACCGTCCGGGCCGCCCTGCGATTCGTGACGGCGGAGACGGTGGACGCCGTATTTGCCCACGCGCTGGCGCTGCCGAAAAAGGAGGCGGCGGTGGAGCATCTCACCGCCATAGCCGGTATGGAACGACAGGAGGTGCGCTGTGGCGATCAACTTTAACAAGGCGGAATTTGTACTGTCGGCTGTAAAGGCAAGCACCTTTATCCGCGACGGAAAACCGCAGGTCACGTTTGCCGGACGCAGCAATGTGGGCAAGTCCTCCGTCATCAACCGTCTGCTGGGGCGGAAGAACTTTGCCCGGGTGGGCGCCACTCCCGGCAAGACCAATCAGATCAACTATTTCGACATCGACGGGAAGCTCTACTTCACCGACCTGCCGGGCTACGGCTACGCCAAGGTGTCCAAGGAGGAGCGCGACCGGTGGGGACGGCTGATGGAGAGCTACTTCGCCGAGCCGGAGCTCATTACGCTGGGCGTGCTCATCGTGGATGCGCGGCACAAGCCCACCGCCGACGACGTGACCATGTGCGACTGGTTCAAGGGTACCGGCTGTCCGGTGATCGTGGTGGCCAACAAGCTGGACAAGCTGAAAAAGAGCGAGATCGAGCCGAACATGGCCCGCATCCGCGAGACGCTGGAGTTGAGCGAGGAGACGCTGCTCATCCCGTTTTCCGCGGAGAAGGGGACGGGTAAAACCGAACTGCTGGCGGCCATCAGCGACGGCTGCGGCAGATAACAGAACAGGAAAACCGCCGGTCTGCTTTTGGCAGACCGGCGGTTTTTGCGTGGGAGGTCAGGCGTGGATACCTGTATCGCAGGCGTGATAGTATTTTTTGGCGCAGAACTCCCGCTGGACGGTGATGCGTCCCGTATCGGTGAGCCATGCGGCGAAGTTAGAGAAATTCCGCTCCACGATGCTGAATTTCAGCTCATTGTGGGTGCGGACATTCTCCCGCTTGCAGAAGGCGGCGATCCAGTCGGAAAAGGTCATGCCGTCGGTGAGGTCGTCCAGCAGCTCCCGCTCCTTGGCGTGGATGAAGGCGATATTCTCGTCGATGAGGGCGTTGAAGGCGGCGCGGTCCGTCAGCACCTGCTTGTGGGCCACGATATACGCCGGGGCGTCCACGGTGCGCAGGTATTCCTTACTCTCCAGATCCTTGGCGATGAACATACTGGTGGGCAGCTTGGCGGCGGCGATCTGATCACGGTCGATGAGACAGTCGCCCACGTAGGCCACGCCGTCCGGCGTGACGATGCCGATGTGACCGGCGGAGTGGCCGGGCAGCTGCATGATGCCGAACCGGGCGCCCGCCATGTCCAGATGGTCGTCCTCCGGGCCGATGATGATGTCGGCGGTGAAGCATTCCTCCAAAAAGAGCTGGCGGCTCTTGCCGTAGGTCAGCGCCACATAGTTGGCGCGGTAGCTGTCGGTGTTGACGGAGATGCCCGCCTCGATGAGCTGGATGGCGGCGGGGCAGCCGCAGCGCTGCTGGAGGTAGCGGACGTTGCCGGTGTGGTCAAAGTGGGCGTGGGAGCAGATAACGCCCCGCAGACACAGCCCGTTGTCGTCGATGAGATGGGCCAGTCCGGTGCGATCCAGCTTGGCGTAGCCGGTATCGATGAGGACAATGTCCCGGTCGGTGAGAAAGTAGACGGGCAGCAGGGCGGTGGAGCCCTCCGCCACCCATGTGCGGCCGACGATGTGCTTGAGTTCCATGGCGATCCCCTCCGGAAAACTGAGTTTCCCTCATTATACACCAAGGCGGGGAAAAAACAAATTTTTTCTTTTTACCCCTATGCAAAGCGGGAGAAATAAGGTAGAATAGCAGGGAGAAAAAATCAGGAGGCAAAGCGATGGAGCAGCCAATGTATAAGCGGGTACTCATTAAGATCAGCGGCGAGGCGCTGGCAGGCGACAAGCACGTTGGTCTGGATTTTCAGGTGATGGGCCAGGTGGCTGACGTCATCAAGGAATGCGTGGAAATGGGCGTGCAGGTGGGTATCGTCATCGGCGGCGGCAACTTCTGGCGCGGCGTGAAGGACGGCGAGGGGCATATCGAGCGCACCCGTGCCGACCACATGGGCATGCTGGCCACCACCATGAACTGCATGGCCATGGCCGACGTGCTGGAGCAGAAGGGCGTGGACGTGCGGGTGCAGACGGCACTGGAGATCCGCGCCGTGGCGGAGCCGTATATCCGGGCACGGGCCATCCGCCATTTGGAAAAGGGCCGCGTGGTCATCTTCGGCTGCGGCATCGGCTGCCCGTTCTTCTCCACCGATACCGCGGCGGTGCTGCGTGCGGCAGAGATTGAGGCGGACATCATCCTGCTGGCCAAGAACATCGACGGCGTGTACGACAGCGATCCGGCCAAGAATGCCGCAGCGGTCAAGTTCGACTCCATCACCTACGACGAGGTGCTCAAGCGCCATCTGGCCGTGATGGATTCCACCGCCACCAGCCTGTCTATGGACAACCACATCCCCGTACTGGTGTTCGCACTGAAGGACCCCAAGAATATCATCCGCGCCCTGCGCGGCGAAAAAATCGGAACGATCGTGAAGGAGGCTTAACCGCTATGTTAAAGGACGAGTACAAGATCTACGAGGAAAAAATGAAGAAGAGCATCGAATCCGTTGTCAACGACTTCGACACCGTGCGTGCCGGTCGTGCCAACGCTTCCGTGCTGAACCGCATCAGCGTGGACTATTACGGTACCCCCACCCCCATCCAGCAGATCGGCTCTATCGGCTCCCCTGACCCCCGCACGCTGGTCATTACGCCGTGGGATGCCTCTGCGCTGAAGGGCATCGAGAAGGCCATCCAGGAGTCCGATCTGGGCATCAATCCCCAGAACGACGGTAAGTGCATCCGTCTGGCCTTCCCGCAGCTGACGGAGGAGCGCCGTAAGGATCTGGTCAAGCAGATCCACAAGTACACCGAGGCAGGCAAGGTGGCGGTGCGCAACATCCGCCGCGACGCGCTGGAGAATTTCAAAAAGCAGCAGAAGGCCTCCGAGATCACCGAGGACGAGATGAAGATCGTGGAGAAGGACCTGCAGAAGCTGACCGACGACAGCTGCAAGGAGCTGGATAAGCTGCTGGAAAATAAAGAAAAGGAACTGATGTCCGTCTGATGGCACTGTTCCGCAGAAGCACGCCCCAGACGGCGGGGGAGGTGGACAAAAACCGCCTTCCCCGCCATATCGCTATTATTATGGACGGCAACGGTCGTTGGGCAAAGCAGCGTTCGCTGCCGCGCACTGCCGGCCATAAGGCGGGGGCGGAGGTATTCCGGGATATCGCCACTTACTGCAAGGAGCTGGGGGTGGAGTATCTGACGGTATACGCCTTCTCCACGGAGAACTGGAAGCGTCCGGCCGACGAGGTGGGCGCTATTATGGGGCTTTTGAAGCAGTATCTGCTGGAGGCGGTGGATACCATGGAGAAGGATCACATCCGTTTGAAATTCTTCGGTGATCTGTCCGCTATTGCGCCGGAGCTGCAAGCACTGGCGGCGCAGACCGACGAGCTCGGCAGCCACTACGACGGCTTTCAGGCCAATATCTGCCTGAATTACGGCGGACGGGCGGAGATCCTGCGGGCGGCGCAGCGGTGCGCCGAGGCGGGGGAGGACTGGACGGAGGAGAACTTCGGCAAGTACCTGTACTCCGCGGGCATCCCCGACCCGGAGCTGATCATCCGACCCAGCGGCGAGCTGCGGCTCAGCAACTTCCTGCTGTGGCAGTGCGCGTACAGCGAATTCTATTTCTGCGACACCCTGTGGCCGGACTTCACCCGGGCGGAGCTGGATAGAGCCATCGTGGATTATCAAGGGCGGGATCGCCGGTTCGGCGGCGTGAAGGCCTGACAGAAGGAGACAGCATGAAACAGAGAATTTTGGTGGCTGTGGTGGGCGTTCCCGCCCTGTTGGGCGTACTGTGCTTTGCGCCGGATTGGGCGACGATGGCCCTTATCATGGCGCTGTGCATCATCGGCAGCCACGAGCTGCTGGCGGCGGTGCTGCCGCCGGAGAAGACCCGGCGCTGGTGGGGACTGGCGGCGGCGCTGTCCGTATTCGTGGTGGCGGACGTCTACTTCCGCGGCGAGCCGTTTGCTGGCACACCCATTCAGGGGCTGATGCCGTGGCTGACGGCGGCGCAGGCGGTCGTGGTATTTATATGCATGGTGCTGGAGTACGGCAAGAAAGAGGAGATGGACTTCACGGCCCTGTGCGCCATTCTGATGGCGGGCGTGGCGATCCCCATGGCGCTTACCTGCCTGCTGCGGCTGCGGATGCTGGAGCACGGCGCGGGGCTGGTGCTGATCCCGCTGGTGGCAGCGTTCATGAGCGACACCATGGCGCTGTTCGGCGGTATGTTGTTCGGCAAGACCAAGCTGGCGCCGCTGGTCAGCCCCAAGAAGACCCGGGAGGGCGCGGTCAGCGGCCTTGTAGGCGGCATGGCGGGCATGATCCTGTTCCGTATTTTCTTCTTCCTGTGTACGGAGATACAGCTCCATATCGGTTGGTGCGTGCTGCTGGGCCTTGTGGGCTCGGTGCTGGGACAGCTGGGCGACCTCAGCTTCTCCTGCATCAAGCGGCAGTACGGCATCAAGGACTATGGACGGCTGCTGCCGGGACACGGCGGCGTGCTGGATCGGTTTGACAGCGTGATCTTTGCCGCGCCGGTGATCTGGATGATCGTGGACGCGGTGAAGCTGTATTGAGGAATACATCTATGACAAAGACCATATCCCTGCTGGGCGCCACAGGCTCCATCGGCCGGCAGACGCTGGCTGTGGCGCAGGAGCTGGGACTTTCCGTGGCGGCGCTGACCGCCAACCGGCAGGTGGACCTGCTGGAGCAGCAGGCGCGGCAGTGCAAGCCGCGCCTTGCCGTGCTGTATGACCCTGCCGCCGCCAAGGAGCTGCGCGGCCGGCTGCAAGGCACGGGCATCGAGGTGATGGAGGGGCCGGAGGGTCTGATCGCCGCCGCCACGCTGCCGGAGGCGGACACCGTGGTGACCGCGGTGATGGGCAGCGTAGGACTGGCGCCCACGCTGGCGGCCATCCGGGAGAAGAAGCGCATCGCGCTGGCCAATAAGGAGACGCTGGTGTGCGCCGGTGAGCTGGTGATGGCGGCGGCGCAGGAGGCGGGAGCGGAGATCGTACCCGTGGACTCGGAGCACAGCGCTATTTTTCAGTGCCTGCAAGGCTGCCGCGACCGCCGCGAGATCCGGCGGCTGCTGCTGACCTGCTCGGGAGGGCCGTTCTTCGGCCGCTCCTTCGAGGAGCTGGAGCATATGACGGCGGCGGATGCCCTGAAGCACCCCAACTGGACCATGGGTGCCAAGATCACCATCGACTCGGCTACCCTGATGAACAAGGGACTGGAGATCATCGAGGCCATGCGGCTGTATGACCTGCCGGTGGAGCAGGTGGAGGCGGTGATCCACCGGCAGAGCATCGTCCATTCGCTGGTGGAGTTCCGGGACGGGGCTATGCTGGCGCAGCTGGGGATGCCGGATATGAAGCTGCCCATCCGGTACGCCCTGACCTACCCCTACCGGGCGGAGACGCCGGATCGGACGCTGGATCTGCTGACCTGCGGCGCTCTGACGTTCAGCGCGCCGGATATGGGGGCCTTTCCCTGCCTACGTATCGCCCGGCAGTGCGCGGCGGCGGGCGGCACGGCCTGCGCCATCATGAACGGCGCCAACGAGGCGGCGGTGCAGCGGTTTTTGCAGGGGGAGATCGGGTTCAACGATATCCCGCGGCTGGTGGAGCAGGCACTTTCCAAGGTGCCGGTGATATATCGGCCGAGCCTTGCGGATATACTGGAGGCAGACAGAATGGCACGTCAGGCCGTTCTGGGATGTGCGGGCGCACAATAAAGGAGTTGCGGCAATGGTATATATCTTAGCGGCCATACTGGTGTTCGGCGTGCTCATCGCCGTCCACGAGCTGGGTCATTTCATGGCGGCCAAGGCCTGCGGCGTGCGGGTCAATGAGTTTTCCATCGGCATGGGGCCTACCCTGTGGAAAAAGCAGAGGGGGGAGACGCAGTACTCCCTGCGGCTGTTTCCGGTGGGCGGCTTCTGCGCCATGGAGGGCGAGGAGGAGGACTCCGACGACCCGGCGGCTCTGAACAATCAGGTCTTCTGGGCGAAGCTCCTCATCTTTGCGGCAGGCGCCGCCATGAATTTTCTGGCGGGTCTGCTCATCATTCTGGCGCTGTACGCCGGAGCGCAGGCATTCTATGAGCCGGTGGTCGTCGGCTTTGCCGACGGCTGCCCGTTGGAGAGCGTCGAGGGCTTACAGACCGGCGACCGCATCCTGCGTATCGACGGGGAGCGGGTGTATGTATACAGCGATATCGGGCTGCTGCTGGGTCTGAACAAGACCGGCGTTTTTGATCTGGTGGTGGAGCGCTCCGGCGAGAAGGTCACCCTCCGCCAGCTACCCATGGAGCAGCGGACGTACACTGACCGGAACGGCAAGCCCTACACGGGCTACGGCCTGTACTTCGGGACGGCGGAGGCCACGCTGGGGCGGAAGCTGTCCTATACATGGAACAACGCGGTGGACTTCGTGCGTCTGGTGCGGCTGAGCCTAAAGATGCTGGTCACCGGCGAGGCGGGACTGCGGGATCTCAGCGGCCCGGTGGGCATCGTGTCCACCATGACCGAGGTGGGCGAGCAGTCCGGCAGCACCCGTGCGGCGGTGGAGAACATCGCCTATCTGGCGGCGCTCATCGCCGTGAATCTGGCGGTGATGAACCTGCTGCCCCTGCCGGCGCTGGACGGCGGCAAGATATTCTTTCTGGTCATCAACGCCATCGGTCTGGCGCTGTTCAAAAAGCAGATCCCGGCGAAATACGAGAATTACATCCACTTTGCGGGACTGGTGCTGCTGTTGGCGCTGATGGCGGTCATCACGTTCAGCGACGTGTGGAAGCTGATACACTGAGGGGGATACGATGAGCAAGCAGATCATGGTAGGCGGCGTGGCCGTCGGCGGCGGCGCACCGGTGAGCATCCAGTCCATGTGCAATACCGCCACGGAGAACGTGGAGGCCACGGTGCAGCAGATCCTCCGGCTGGAGCAGGCGGGGTGCGAAATCATCCGCGTGGCCGTACCCACGGAGGAGGCGGCGCGGGCCATTCCGGCCATCAAGAGCCGCATCCACATCCCGCTGGTGGCGGATATCCATTTCGACTACAAGCTGGCGCTGCTGTGCGCCGAGGGCGGCATCGACAAGATCCGCATCAACCCCGGCAACATCGGCAGCAAGGAGCGGGTGCGGGCCGTGGCGGACGCCTGCCGGGAGCGGGGCATCCCCATCCGCATCGGCGTCAACGGCGGGTCGCTGGAAAAAGACCTGCTGGCCAGGTACGGCGGCGTCACGGCGCAGGCGCTGGTGGACAGCGCCATGGGTCACGTCCGGCTGCTGAACGACTGCGGCTTCGACGATATCTGCATCTCCGTGAAATGCTCCCGCGTGCCGGTGAATATGGCGGCCTATCAGATGCTCCGGGCGCAGACGGACTATCCGCTGCATCTGGGCGTGACGGAGGCGGGTACGCCGGAGATGGGTGTGCTGAAATCCGCCATCGGCATCGGCGGCCTTTTGTGCATGGGCGTGGGCGACACGCTGCGGGTGAGCCTGACGGCGGACCCGGTGGAGGAGGTCATCGCCGCCAAGCGCATTTTGCAGGCGGCGGGCGTCCGCCGCAGCGGGCCGGATCTGATCTCCTGTCCCACCTGCGGTCGGACGAAGTACGATATGATCCCCATTGCGAGGGAGGTGGAGCGGCGGCTGCATGGCTGCGATAAGCCCATCACCGTGGCGGTGATGGGGTGCGTGGTCAACGGGCCGGGCGAGGCGTCCGGCGCGGATGTGGGCATCGCCGGTGGAAAAGGAGAGGGGCTGCTGTTCGCCAAGGGAAAGATCCTGCGGAAGGTGCCGCAGGAGCAGCTGGTGGACGCGCTGTTTGAGGAAATCGACAAGCTGTAAGGTGAGAGAATGGCGGAAAAATTACCGTTTTTTACATTATTTGAGAGCTTTCAGGCACCGCGTCAGCTGCGCCTGCTGCTGCATGACGCCTATGTGACCGGCGCTGTGCTGGATCGGGAAGCCCGTACCATCGAGGTGCAGGCCACCAGCGGCGAGGCGGTGCCGGACGCGGCGGTGAAGTCGCTGGAGCATATGCTGGCGGAGCAGTACGACCTGCGGCGGGTGCAGCTGCACTTCTCCCAGCCGGCGGCTGCCGGCAAGAGCGGCAGCGACCTGCTGTACGGCAAGGAGATCAAGGGCAGGGTCATCCCGGTATCGGAGCTGAATCTGAAGATGGGCATGGCGGTGGTGGAGGGCCGCGTCTTCGGCATGGAGTGCTATGAGACACGGCGGCCCGGTCAGTGGTGCTTGAATTTCAACATGACCGACGAGCACGGCTCTGTGGCCGTGCGGAAATACATGGACGAGAAGGAGGCCAAGGTGCTGGGTGACGCCGTCCGCGACGGTATGTGGCTGCGGGTGCAGGGCAAGCCGACGCTGACCTTCGACGGCAAGGATGTGCAGCTCCAGCCGGTGAGCATCATGCGCGCCTTCCACACCGGGCGGAAGGACACCGCGCCGGAGAAGCGTGTGGAGCTGCATCTCCATACCCAGATGAGCACCATGGACGCCCTTACCGACGTGGGCAAGGTAGTGGCACAGGCGGCGGCGTGGGGACATCCCGCCATCGCCGTCACTGACCACGGCACGGTGCAGGCGTTTCCCAAGGCGCGGGACGCGGGCAAGAAGGGGAAGATCAAGATCCTCTACGGCGTGGAGGGGTATTTCGTCAATAACCTGGATGACCGCATCGCTGTCCACGGGCCGCAGGATCAATCGTTTGCCGATGAGATCGTGTGCTTCGATATCGAGACCACCGGCCTGAAGGTGGAGCGGGAGGCCATCACGGAGATCGGCGCGGTGGTGCTGAAAAACGGCGAGATCACCGAGCGGTTCCAGACCTTCGTGAATCCCAATCGCCGCCTGACGCCGGAGATCATCGGCCTGACCGGTATCACCGACGCCATGCTGGCGGACGCGCCCCAGCTGAAGGAGGCGCTGACGGCATTCCTGCAATTTGTGAACGGCCGCCCGCTGGCGGCGCACAACGCAGAATTTGACATCAGCTTCATCCGGGCGGGCTGCCGCAGGGTGGGGCTGGACTTCGACCCTACCTATGTGGACTCCCTGATCCTGGCGCAGAACCTGCTGCCGGAGCTGGGCAAGTACAAGCTGGACATTGTGGCGGAGCATCTGGATCTGCCCGCCTTCAACCACCACCGCGCCTCCGACGACGCGGCCATGGTGGGGTATATGCTCATCCCGTTTTTTGAGAAAATGGAGAAGGAGCTGGGCATCTCCCACCTGCAGGAGATCAACGGCGAGATGCTGAAGCTGCGTCCCGGCGGCAACAAGACCAAGCGCCGCCCCAAGCATATCATCATTCTGGCAAAGAACAAGCTGGGTCTGAAAAACCTGTACCAGCTGATCTCCGCCAGTAACCTCAAGTATTTCCACCGCAAGCCCACCATCCCCAAGACGGAGCTGGTGCGCCACCGGGAGGGGCTTATCATCGGCTCGGCCTGCGAGGCGGGCGAGCTGTTCCGGGCTGTGGCAGACCACAAGGACTGGGCGGAGCTGAAGCGCATCGCCTCGTTCTACGACTATCTGGAGATCCAGCCCATCTGCAACAATATGTTCATGCTGCGCAACGGCGATGTCCAGTCGGAGGAGGAACTGCGGGAGTTCAACCGCACCATCGTCCGGCTGGGTGAGGAGCTGGGAAAGCCCGTCTGCGCCACCGGCGACGTACACTTTCAGGAGCCGGAGGACGAGATCTACCGCCACATTCTTCTGGCCAGTCAGAAGTTCCCCGATGCCGACGCACCGCTGCCCATCTATTTCAAGACCACCGACGAGATGCTGGCGGAATTTGCCTATCTGGGGGAGGAGACGGCGCATAAGGTGGTCATTGACGATCCGCGGCGCATCGCCGACCGCATCGAGGAGATCGAGCTGCTGCCGCCGGGACAGCTGTTCCCGCCCCGGCTGGAAAACTCCGAGCAGGAGCTGCACGACATGGTGTGGGACAAGTGCCACGCCCTGTACGGCGACCAGCCGCCCCAGCTCATCATCGACCGGCTGGATGTGGAGCTGAAAAGTATTCTGGGTAAGTACGATGTGGTGTATATGTCCGCCCAGAAGCTGGTGCAGCGCAGTCTGGAAAACGGCTATCTGGTCGGCTCGCGAGGCTCCGTCGGCTCCAGTCTGGTGGCGTATATGTCGGGCATCACGGAGGTGAACTCCCTGCCGCCCCACTACCGCTGCCCCAAGTGCAAGAACACGGAGTTCATCACCGACGGCAGCTACGGCTGCGGCGCGGATATGCCGGACAAGGTGTGTCCCGTCTGCGGGGAGAAGTATGTCAAGGACGGCTTTGACATCCCCTTTGAAACGTTCCTCGGCTACGGCGGCGGCAAGGTGCCGGATATCGACCTGAACTTCTCCGGCGAGTATCAGGCACGCGCCCACCAGCACGCCATTGAGATGTTCGGCAAGACCCAGGTGTTCCGCGCCGGAACCATCGGCACGCTGGCGGAAAAGACCGCCTTCGGCATGGTGAAGAAGTATTTGGAGGAGCGGGGGCAGACGGCGTCCAACGCCGAGATGGATCGGCTGACCCAGGGCTGCGTGGGTGTGCGCCGCACCACGGGACAGCACCCCGGCGGTCTGGTGGTAGTGCCGGACGACATGGATGTGGAGGATTTCACCGCCGTGCAGCACCCCGCCGACGACGCGGGCAGCGACACCATCACCACCCATTTTGAATACCACTGCATGGAGGATAACCTGCTGAAGCTGGATATGCTGGGACACGATGACCCCACCATGATCAAAATGCTGGAGGATCTCACCGGCGTCAACGCCCGGGCCATCCCACTGGACGACCCGGATACCATGAGCATCTTTACATCCTCCAAGGTGCTGGGCTTTGAGAACGATGAGATCTTAGGCCCCACCGGCGCCGTGGCCATCCCGGAGTTCAACACCCGCTTTACCCGCGGCATGCTGATGGACACCATGCCCAAGGATTTCAATACGCTGGTGCGCCTGTCCGGCTTCTCCCACGGTACGGACGTGTGGCTGGGCAACGCCCGTGAGCTGATCGTCAGCGGTACCGCCTCCGTTCTGCAGACGGTGGGCTGCCGCGACGATATTATGCTGTACCTCATTTCCATGGGGCTTGATCCCAAGATGTCCTTCAAGATCATGGAGGCCGTCCGTAAGGGCAAGGTCAAAAAGGGCGGCTTTCAGGAGGGCTGGGAGGAGGCCATGCGGGATCACGAGGTACCGGATTGGTACATCGGGTCGCTGGCCAAGATCGGCTATCTGTTCCCCAAGGCCCACGCCGTGGCATATGTGATGATGGCGTTCCGTATCGCGTGGTTCAAGGTCCACGAGCCGTTGGCGTTCTACGCCACGTTCTTCTCCATCCGCGCCAAGGCCTTTGACGCAGAGTATTGCTGTGCCGGACTGGACGCGGTGAAGCAGAAGATCAAGGAGATCGAGAACAACAAGGATGCCACCGATGTGGAACAGAACCTGATGGTCACACTGGAGGTGTGCTATGAGTTCTACCTGCGGGGCTTCCACTTCGACACCATCGACATCTACAAGTCTGACGCCACCCGCTTTAAGATCACCGAAAACGGGCTGCTGCCCCCCTTCGTCACCGTCCGCGGACTGGGCGAGACGGCGGCGCTGGACACGGTGGAGAAGCGAAAGGGGAAGACCTTCATCTCCGTGGAGGAGTTCGCCAACACCTGCAGCAAGCTGAGTAAGACCCACATCGAGCAGCTCAAGGCGCTGGGCGCCTTCGCCGGCATGGCGGATACCAGTCAGGTGAGCCTGTTCTGAGCGTGAAAAAACCACCCGTGCGCTTCAAGCGCACGGGTGGTTTTTGGTTACTGTATCTCCTGCTCCAACGTGTCAAATTCCGGCGTGGAGAAAAATTCGCCCAGTGTGATGCCGAGACCATCGCACAGCAGCTTGATGGTCAGCAGCTTGGGATTCCGACTTTTCCCGTAGAGGATATTCTTGATGCTGGACGGCGGCAGGGCGCTGACCGTTGCCAGCCTGTTGATGCTCATGCCGCGTTCCTCACAGAGGCGGAGGATGCGATCTCTTACAGCGTCTGTCGTATTCATAGCGGCCTCCTGCGTTTTTTCTCAGGATAGCCGAAAAGCGTTGCCAATATGGGCTATGCGTGCTACTATATAGGCTATGTATAGTCCATGGGAGGGGAAGAATATGACAGAGTATCGAAAAATGTACGCGATGCTGTGTGCGGCGGTGAGCGCCGCCATAGACGAGCTGGAGAATATCCCGTTGGCATGAAGCTGCCGGAGCAGGCTGCAAGCGGCGCTGCTGCAAGCGGAGGAGTTGTACATAGATACGACGCTCGGTGAAGCGGAAACAGAGGAGATATAAAAAAATCGCCCCACCGGGGCGATTTTTTATATGTATGAAACGTTACGCCGCTTTCTTCTTCTCGGGGAACTGGATCTGCGCCAGAACCACGGCGGCGAACATGACGACGCAGCCGATGTACTCCCGGACGCTCATCTGCTGCTTGAGGATGATGGCGCCGGCGATGACGGCGAACACGCTCTCCAGACTGAGCAGGATGGTGACCACGGTGGGGTTGGAGTCCTTCTGCGCCAGAATTTGCAGGGTGTAGCCTACGCCGCAGGAGAAGATGCCCACATACAGCAGGGGCAGGGCGCAGCTGAGGATGGCGGGCATATCCAGCGGTTCGAAGATGAACATACAGACCGCGGAAATGATGGCGGCGAACAGGAATTGCAGGCAGCTGAGCTTCACACCGTCACAGTAGGCGGTGAAGTGGTCGATGACCAGAATGTGGACGGCGAAGCACAGGGCGCACACCAGCAGCAGCAGGTCGCCGGGTGCCAGAGAGAAGTCGCCCTTGATGCACAGCAGGTACAGCGCCGCCACGGACAGTACCACGGCGATCCATGTGGGGACGCTCACCTTACGCTTGAAGAACAGACCGAACACGGGTACCAGCACCACATACAGCGCCGTGATGAAGCCTGCCTTACCGGCGTCGGTACCGGCCACCAGACCGGCCTGCTGGAAGTTGGAGGCGATGGCCAGCGCTGCACCGCAGCACAGACCGCCGATCCACAACTGGCGGTTGGCGGCCTTCTTTTCCTCGGTGGAGAGAACGGGCTTGTCCTTTTTCACCCCGTCACGGATCAGAATGACCACCAGCAGCGCCAGCACGGCGATGGAATAGCGGGTGGCGTTGAAGGTAAAGGCGCCGATAGCGTCGGCGCACATATCCTGCGCCACGAAGGCAGTACCCCAGATGAACGCGGCCAGAATGGGGAAGACCACCTGCCGCATCTGATTGTGTTTCATAGGTCGAAGTTTCCTTTCTGTCGTTGGATATTATTTCTCGTGGTCGGGGCCGGTGTGCCAGTGGAATTTCCGCTCCTGCCCCTTGAGCAGACGGCGGATGTTGTCCCGGTGGCACCAGACCACCAGCGCGGCAGTCAGAACGGCCAGCACCGTATAGAGGATGCTCTGACCGCAGAAGAAAAATGTGCTGATGGGCATGGATACGGCGGCGCAGACGGAACCAAGGGAGACGTATCGCGTCAGCAGCCACAGCGCGGCGAACAGCCCCCACGCGATCAGAGCCACCCGCCAGTTCAGCAGCCACACCAACGTGCCGCCGGACAGGATGCCCTTACCGCCCTTGAAACCGAAGAACACCGGGAACATATGGCCCAGCTCGCAGCCAAGGCCGCCCAGCAGGACGCCCAGCGCCCAGTCACCGAACAGGTGGTTGAACATGACGCCGCCCAGCAGACAGGCCACCACGGTCTTGCCCATGTCAAACAGGATCACGCCCAGCGCGTACTTGGCGCCGTAGGTGCGGTAGAAGTTGGTCAGTCCGGCGTTGCCGCTGCCGTGCTGGCGCACATCGTCCCGGATGACGAAGTGGCTGACCATCACGGAGCCGTTGAGACAGCCCAAAAAATAGCCCAGCAGCAGCAAAATGAGCCATGACAGCAGATAGATGCCCCAAATGCCGTTCAATTCTCATCCTCTCCCTTCTGGCGAATGGTAATGTGGATGGGCGTACCCTCCAAGCCGAACACGCTGCGGATCTGGTTCTCCAGATACCGCTGGTAGGAGAAGTGGAACAGCTTCTTGTCGTTGCAGAAGATCACGAAGTGGGGGGGCTTGACGCCCACCTGCGTCATGTAGTAGATCTTCAGGCGGCGACCCTTGTCCGTGGGGGGCTGCACGCGGGTCTGGGCATCCGCCAGCACGCTGTTGAGCATACCGGTGGTGATGCGCACGGCGGCCTGATCGTTGACATAGTTGATCAGCTCGAACAGGCGGTTGACCCGCTGACCCGTCAGGGCGGAGATGAACAGGATGGGGGCGTAGGGCATATAGCTCAGATCCCGGCGGATATCCTCCCGCATACGGTCCATGGTCTTGCCGTCCTTCTCAACGAGATCCCACTTGTTCACCACGATGATGCACGCCTTGCCCGCGTCGTGGGCCAGACCTGCCACCTTGGTGTCCTGCTCCGTCACGCCGTCCTGCGCGTCGATGAGGATGAGGCACACGTCGCTGCGCTCGATGGCCATGGTGGCCCGCAGGACGCTGTACTTTTCAATGGTGTCGTCCACCTTGGACTTTTTCCGCATACCGGCGGTGTCGATGAAGTTGTACTTGCCGCAGGAATTTTCAAAGTAGCTGTCGATGGCGTCGCGGGTAGTGCCGGCCACGTTGCTGACGATGACCCGCTGCTCGCCCAGAATTTTATTGGTCAGGCTGGACTTGCCCACATTGGGCTTTCCGATGATGGCCACCTGCACTACGTCGGAGTCCTCCTCCACGCCGTCATCCGGCGGCAGGTACTGGAAGCAGGCGTCCAGCAGGTCGCCGGTGCCGTGGCCGTGGACGGCGGAGATAGCCACGGGGTCGCCCAGACCCAGATTGTAGAACTCGTAGAAATCCGGGTCGATGGTGCCGGTGGAGTCCATTTTGTTCACCGCCAGCACGATGGGCTTGCGGCTGCGCTGGAGCATACCGGCCACCTCCTGATCGGAGGCGGTGAGGCCGGTCTTGATATCCGTGACGAAGATGATGACGTCCGCGTTGTCGATGGCGATCTGAGCCTGTTCCCGCATGAAGGCGAGGATCTGGTTGTCGGTGTTGGGCTCGATACCGCCGGTGTCCACCAGACGGAACTTCCGTCCCGCCCACTCGCTCTCGCCGTAGATGCGGTCGCGGGTGACGCCGGGGGTGTCCTCCACGATGGACAGGCGCTTGCCGATGAGCTTGTTGAACAGCATGGACTTGCCCACGTTGGGGCGGCCTACAATGGCGATCAAAGGCTTTGCCATAAGTTTATACCTCCTTTTCCAGCATGGCGTCCAGCAGGTCGCCGCCGTCGATCCCTACGATCTGCACGGGGCAGCCCAGCTCGTCCGCCAGACGCGCCACGGTGTAGTCGTCCAAAAACACCGTTTCGCCGTGGCGCAGCATATGCAGCGGCAGCAGGACGCGCCCCAGGGACGGCACCCTTTGCAGCTGTGCCGACAGGTCCTGTCCTGTCAGCAGACCGGCCACGTCGATGGTGTGACCGAAGAAATCATTTTCTACCGCGATGACCTGCCCCTCCAGCTTGGGGAAGTACGCCTTGGCCTGCTCCAGCAGTCCCCGCAGGAACGGGGCGGCGGCGGTGCCGGTGGCGATGGTGAAGGGGGATGGGGCGGCGTCCGGCTCCTCCAGACGCATGGCGGAGAGGAAATCCTGCTCCAGCGAGCGCAGCATCCCCACGCCGTTTTCCAGCTGGCGGTAGCCCTCGTAGTAGTCCTCCTGCGGCAGGGGCAGCCCCGCCCGGAGGTACAGCTCATCGGCGCAGAAAAAGCGCCGTGTGCCGAAGCGCCGCAGGTTCTCCTGCCCGAAATCCTCGGCGATGGCGATGATGTCCCGTGCGTCCTCGGGGCTGACGGGGCGCAGCTTGGCAAGACCCTGCCGGTACTTGGTGATGCCCACCGGCACCAGCGAGCAGCTGGAGAACTGCCACTCCGTCAGGTCGCGAAGGGTGCGGCGCAGCTGATCGCCGTCGTTCCAGCCGGGGCAGATGACGATCTGCCCGTTCATGACGATACCCGCCTTGCAGAACGCCTGAATATAGTCCAGCGACCGCTCGGCATTCTTGTTGCCCAGCATGGTACAGTGGAGTTGGGGGTCGGTGGTGTGGACGGAGACGTTGATGGGGCTGATGTGCAGGTCGATGATGCGCTGGGCCTCCCGCTCCGTCAGGTTCGTCAGGGTGATGTAGTTGCCCAGCAGGAAGCTGAGCCGCGCATCGTCGTCCTTGAAGTACAGGGTGGAGCGCATTCCCGGCGGCATCTGATCCACAAAGCAGAAAATGCAGTGGTTGGCGCAGCAGCGCATCTCGTCCATCAGATAGGTGTCGAAGTTCAGGCCCAGATCCTGCCCCTCCGCCTTGCGGATGGTGACGGTACGCACGTCGCCCGCTGCTGTTTTCAGCTCCACGCGGGACAGGGGGTCATAGCCGTAAAAGCGGTAATCCAGTACGTCCACAATGGTGTGGCCGTTGATGGTCAGAAGCTGTTCGCCCACCTGTATACCGGCTTTTTCCGCAGGGCTGTGCCGGTCAATGGTGGTGATGATGGTGCTCATAGCTGCATCCTCTCTCATAAAAGGGCATACGCCCACATAATAACCATCCTATTATAACGGATTTTTCCAAGGGACGCAAGCTATTTATCCCGCAAAACAGATACAGTATAACCGGCGCCGAAGCATTTGTAAAACGCATCATTTCGATGCTTGTCATGAAGAAAAGTGCGGGGGCACAGCTGCTTTGCGGAAGGGGACGGAGGCGGCTCGTGCTTTGAAGCGGCGTGATATGCCGCCGGCGGTAAAAAAAGCAGGAGGGAAGCTACGCTTCCCTCCTGCGTGGACACATAAGAATTTACTTGTCCGCTGCCACAGACTTGACGACCTTGACTTCGCGGCCGTTGTAGGTACCGCACTCCGGGCACATTCTGTGAGGCAGATGCAGAGCACCGCACTTGGGGCATGCCACCAGAGCGGGAGCTGCCAGCTTCCATACGGAAGAACGTCTCTTATTGCGTCTTTGCTTGGATACTTTTCCCTTAGGGACTGCCATGTTGACACCTCCTTGGTATTAACTGCCTGAGCAGCAATTTATAATGGATTCACTCGTCCTTCTGCAACAGCTGCGCCAGCTTGGCCAGCCGGGGATCCACCGCCTTCTTGCAGCGGCAGCTCTCGCGGTTCAGGTCGGCACCGCAGCCGGGACAAAGTCCCTTGCAGTCCTCAGAGCAGAGAAATTTCGTGTCCATATCGAGGATAAAGGCGTCCCGCGCCAGTTCCGTCACATCCACCTCATCGTCGTCCAACAGCACGATGTCGTCATCCTCATCGGACTGACGCTCCTCGGCCAGCACACAGGCATAGTCTGTGGATTTCTCCTGATCGAACGCCTGGGCGCAGCGGTCACAGATGCAGTGGAGCGTGGTGGTGATCTGAAGCTCACACAGCAGCATACCCGCCTGATTCCGCAGCTGGCCGTCCACAACAACCGGTCGCGTTACAGGATAAGTACCGCCGAACTCCAGATCGGAAAGGTCCATCTCAAAATGGATCTCCTGCCGGGAGCCGGGGGTATGCAGCAGCTTGTTTACGTTCAGACGCATAGTACACCTCGCAATGACACGAGTAGTATTATAGCCGAGAGAAAATCCCTTGTCAAACATTTTCTCACAAATATTTTGACTTTTTTCCAAAACCGGATACAATGGACGGAGAATAGGAGGGAGGTACGCCTATGCGGGAGCTGATCATCGGGAAAAATGACGCCGGCGCGCGGCTGGATCGCTTTGTGTCCAAGGCACTGCCGCTGCTGCCGCCGGCACTGCTGCAAAAGTACATCCGCATCAAACGCATCAAGGTCAACGGCGGCCGCGCCCAGCGGGACCAGCGGCTCACCGAGGGCGACGTGGTGCAGCTCTATATCAACGACGAGTTCTTCGACAAGCCGTCGGAGGAGAATATGTTCCTGACGCTGTTCAAGCCGCAGGTGGACATTGTGTACGAGGACGAGAACCTGCTGCTGGTCAATAAGCGTCCGGGCTTGGTAGTCCACGCCGACGAGACGGAGAAGGTGAACACCCTCATCAACCACATTCAGGCGTACCTGTACCAGAAGCGGGAGTGGAACCCCCGGTGGGAGAACGCCTTTGCACCGGCGCTGTGCAACCGCATCGACCGCAACACCGGCGGGATGGTCATCGCCGCCAAGAACGCCGAGACGCTGCGGATCATCAACGAGAAGATCCGGCTGCGGGAGATCGACAAGCGGTATCTGTGCATCACCGTGGGGCGTCCCAAGCCGCCGGAGGGCAGGATCGAGTGCTTCCTTCTGAAGAATGAGCAGAAAAAGCAGGTGTCTGTCTACCACAAGCCGGTACCCGGCGGCAAGACCGCCGTCACGGACTACCGCACGCTGGAGACGCGGGGCGAGCTGTCGCTGGTGGAGGTGGGACTGGAGACGGGGCGCACCCACCAGATCCGGGCGTCCTTTGCCGATCTGGGCTGCCCGCTGCTGGGGGACGGCAAGTACGGCCGGGGCGATGTGAACCGCCGGTACGGGGAGACGCGGCAGGCGCTGTACGCCTACGAGCTGACTTTCGACCTGCCCACGGACGCGGGACTTCTGAACTACCTGCGGGGCCGGACATTTACGGTGGAAAACGTGCCGTTCCGGGCAAAATATTTCGGCTGAAAATGTCGTGCGGGGCTGTTGACGCGGCTCCGCACGATTTTTTTCTAAAAAACAGGAAAATCCATTGACTTTCCCGGAGCTTTTATATATAGTGTAGCTGCTTTCTTTCGACGAAAAAAGCGGCGTGGGAACAGACGCCGTCGATTTTCACCGGGGGGAGGTTATTTTATGAATGAACGGGGGAGGATAAATGTCCAAAGAGTTGATTCGCCTGCGGAACCTCTGCATGGCGTTTGACGACGAGCTGGTTCTCGATAACATCAACCTTTATATCAACGATTCCGAATTCCTCACACTGCTTGGGCCCAGCGGCTGCGGCAAGACCACGACGCTGCGTATCATCGGCGGGTTTACAACGCCCACATCCGGTGATGTGACCTTTGACGGGGTGAGGATCAACGACGTTCCGCCTCACAAACGGCAGATCAACACGGTGTTCCAGAAATATGCGCTGTTCCCGCATCTGGATGTGTTTGAAAACATCGCCTTCGGCCTGCGTATCGCCAAAGTGCCGGAGGAGGAGATACGGCAGCGTGTCACCGAAATGCTGGAGGTGGTCAGCCTGAAGGGCTTTGACCGCCGCCGCATCGACCAGCTGTCCGGCGGCCAGCAGCAGCGGGTGGCCATCGCCCGCGCACTGGTGAACCGTCCGAAGGTACTGCTTCTGGACGAGCCGCTGGGTGCGTTGGATCTGCGTCTGCGCAAGGATATGCAGAACGAGCTGAAGCGTATCCAGCAGCAGATGGGCATAACGTTTATATATGTGACCCACGACCAGGAGGAGGCGTTGACCATGTCCGACACCGTGGTGGTGATGGACAAGGGCCGCATCCAGCAGATCGGCACGCCGGAGGATATCTACAACGAGCCGAAGAACGCCTTTGTGGCGGACTTCATCGGCGAGAGCAACATCCTCAACGGCGTCATGGTCCGGGATAAGGTCGTGAAGATGTACGGCAAGGAGTTCCCCTGCGTGGACGTGGGCTTCGCCGAGAACGAGCCGGTGGATGTGGTCATCCGCCCCGAGGACATCGACATCGTCCCCGTGGAGCAGGGCCAGCTCGTCGGCACCGTCACCAACGTGACGTTCAAGGGGATGCAGTACGACATCATCGTGGACTTCCGGGGCTTCAAGTGGCTCATTCAGACCACCGACCACTCGCCGGTGGGCGCACGCATCGGCGTGAAGATCGACCCCGACGGCTTCCACATTATGAAAAAGAGTGAATACTCCGGACTGTTCGGCGACTACTCCTCCTATTCCGAGGAGTATGAGGAATTGGCGGACGCCAGCGTGGAGCTGGAAGAGGAGGAGAGCGAGGATGAAGACTAAGCTCTCCCGTTTCGCCGTACCCTATGTGGTATGGATGGCCATTTTTGTGGTGGCCCCCATCGTCATCATGGTTATCTACGCCTTCTCCAACGGGGAGGGCGGCGCCACGCTGGACAACTTCGTGCAGATGGGCGGCTACGCCGCCGTGTTCGGCCGGTCCTTCAAGCTGGCGCTGATCGCCACGGCCATCTGCCTGCTCATAGGCTACCCGGTGGCGTACCTCCTCAGCCGGGAGGGCGCGTCCTTCCAGCGGACGGCCATGGTGCTTATCATGCTGCCCATGTGGATGAATTTCCTGCTGCGGACGTACTCATGGATGACCATTCTGGAAAACCACGGCCTTTTGAACCAGCTGCTGCAAAAGATCGGTATTCTGGCGCTGTATAACCACCTGACCGGCAGTGAGCTGGAATATTTCACCCTCATCAATACGCAGGGCGCGGTGGTGCTGGGCATGGTGTATAACTACCTGCCCTTCATGATCCTGCCCATTTACTCCGTCATCATCAAGCTGGATCACTCCCTGCTGGAGGCCGCCCGTGATCTGGGCGCCAACAGCCTCACCGTGTTCCGCAAGGTGGTGCTGCCCCTGTCGCTGCCGGGCGTGCTGTCCGGCATCACCATGGTGTTCGTCCCGTCGGTGTCCACCTTCGCCATCAGCCGGATGCTGGGCGGCGGTACGGAGCTGCTGCTGGGCGACCTGATCGAGCGGCAGTTTTTGGGCGGCGCGTACAACCCGCAGCTGGGCGCGGCCATCTCGCTGGTGATGATGCTGGTGGTCGTGGTGTGTATGCTGGTAATGAATCGCTTCGGTGAGGGCGAGGAACAGGCGGTGATGCTATGAGCCGTAGAAAGACCAACAGCTTCGGCGACCGCCTGCTGATGGTGCTGGTGGGGCTCTTCCTCTATGCACCCATCATCATCCTCATTGTATTTTCCTTCAATGCCGGCAACAGCTCCAGCGTGTGGAAGGGATTCTCCCTCCACTGGTATCAGCAGCTGTTCCACAACCGGCTCATTATGCACAGCGTGTATACCACGCTGATGGTATCCCTGCTGGCAACGATCATCGCCACCATCGCCGGTACCTTTGCCGCCATTGGCTTTTTCGCCATGCGCCGCAAGCCCCGTGAGACGCTGATGGCAGTGAACAATATCCCTATGATGAACGCAGACATCGTCACCGGCGTCAGCCTGTGCCTGCTGTTCGTGGTGTTCTTCAACGGCTGGGGCGCCTTTGCCGGCTGGGTCAACAGCTGGCAGACCGCCGTGGTGCTGCCGGAGCGGCTGACCATGGGCTTCGGCACCCTGCTCATCGCCCATGTGTGCTTCAATATCCCCTACGTCATTCTGGCTGTCGGCCCCAAGCTGCGGCAGATGGACCGCAATCTGGTGGACGCGGCGCAGGATCTGGGCTGCACATGGATGCAGGCGTTCTGGAAGGTCATCATTCCGGAGATCAAGCCGGGTATCGTGTCCGGCGCGCTGACGGCGTTCACCATGTCCATCGACGACTTCATCATCAGCTACTTCACGGCGGGCACCTCGTCCTCCACGCTGGCGATGACCATCTACGGCATGACGAAAAAGCGCGTCAGCCCGGAGATCAACGCCATCTCCACGCTGCTGTTCGTTACGGTGATCCTGCTGCTGGCGCTCATCAACATCCGGGAGAACCACCACAGCCACCACGCCCATCACGCCGCCCGCGGCGATGCGCCGGCGCCTGTGCGTCCGCCCCGCAAGCACCCCGGTCTGGGTAAGAAGCTGGCCGCCGGCGGTCTGGCCTGCGTCCTGCTGGCAACCCTGATCGTCACCGGTACGGCGGCCCGCAGCGAGCGTGTGGTGAACGTCTGCTCGTGGGGCGAGTATATCGACGAGTCCCTCATCACGGAGTTTGAAGAGCAGACCGGCATCCGCGTCAACTACCAGACGGCGGAGAGCAACGAGGCGCTGTACTCTCTCATTAAGATGGGCGGCGCGGACTTCGACGTCATCGTACCCTCGGACTACATGATCGCCCGGCTCATTCAGGAGGATCTGCTGGCGGAGCTGAACTACGACAATATCCCCAACTTCCAGCTGATGGATCCCCAGTTTACCCACCTGAGCTTCGACCCGGAGAACAAGTACACCGTACCCTACACCTGGGGCAGCGTGGGCATCATCTACAACACGACCATGGTGGATGAGCCCATCACCAGCTGGGGCGCTATGTTCGACGAGAAGTACGCCGGACAGGTGCTGATGATCAACAACTCCCGCGACGCGCTGATGGCGGCTCTGTGCTATCTGGGCTACGATATCAACACCACCGACGAGGCGCAGCTCACCGAGGCCTTTGAGCTGGTGAAGAATGCCAAGAGCAAGGGCGTCTATCAGGCCTTCGTCATGGATGAGATATTCGGCAAGATGGAGGGCGGCAACGCGGCTATCTCCATGTACTACGCCGGCGACTATCTGACCATGCTGGAGAACAACGAGGATCTTGCCTTCGTCATCCCTGAGGAGGGCAGCAACTGGTTCGTGGACGCCATGTGCGTCCTGAAATCCAGCCAGCATATGTCCGAGGCGGAGGAGTGGATCAACTTCATCGCCGGAACGGACGCCAATCTGGCCAACATGGACTACATCTGGTACGCCTCCCCCAACGCCGAGGCGCTGGCGGAGTACCCCGCCTACTACGAGGAGGAGTACGGAGAGCCGCTGGACGAGGAGCTGTACCACATCATGGCCATCCCCGACGAGGAACGGGAGCGCTGCGAGATCTACGTCAATCTGCCGCAGGAGACGCTGAAGTTCTATGACAAGCTGTGGACGCAATTAGGAGTATAAAGGAGGCAGCAATATGATCGAGATCGGCATGACTCATACCGTGGAAAAGACCGTCACCGCTGATATGACCGCCAAGGCCGTGGGCTCCGGCGGACTGGAGGTGCTGGGTACCCCCTATATGATGGGCCTGATGGAGTGCGCCGCCATGTGGTGCGTGCAGAATGAGCTGCCGGAGGGCAAGGGTACCGTGGGCGTGGACATCGCATCCAGCCATCTGGCGCCTACCCCTGTCGGTATGAAGATCTCCGCCACCGCCGAGGTGACGGGCGTCTCCGCCAACGGCAAGATGATCTCCTTCAAGATCACCGCCTCCGACGAGGACGGCCTGATCGGGGAGGGCACCCATACCCGCGCCATCATCGACAATGCCCGCTTCATGCAGAAGTGCAGCGACAAGCTGCACAAGGCCAAATAACAAGCGTACGGAAGAGCCGCCCCATCGGGGCGGCTCTTTTGCACATATCACAGGTGTGATTGCACCGGTGTGGGCTCTTTTGCGCCCCGCCTCTTGCGGCGGGACATCGTATCTGCTACAATATACAGGTTAAGGACGCAGGGTGAGACAGCCCGGAAGGGGGGAGAGCATATGCGGGTATTGGCCACCATGGCGCTCTCCTTTGCGGCAGGGCTATTTCTGGTGCTGGTGCTGCCGTGGAGCGGCTGGTATCTGTGGGCGGCGGCAGGCGTCTGCCTGCTGGCGCTGACGCTGTGCTTATTGGCGCGGCGACGCCGCTGGTTCCGGCGCAGCCAGCTCATCCTGTGGCCGCTGGCGGCGGCACTGGCGTATTTTGTCGTCTATCAGGCGGCGGTACAGCAGCCGGTGCTGGAGCGCTGCGGAAAGGCGGGAGAGTTCACCGCCACCGTCTGCGCGTGGCCGGAGGAGGCAGCCCACGGCGGCAAGGTCACCGTGAGGCTGGACGGCTTTTTCGGCGCCAAGGCCGTGTACTACGGCGGCGGCGATGTGCTGGCGCTGGAGCCGGGACAGCGTTTGTCCGGCACGGCGTGGTGGCAGGATGCCGCCAGCATCCATGGTACGGAGCTGACCCAGTTCACGGCGCGGGGCGTGTACGCCCTGCTGTACCAGCGGGAGGACGTGACCGTTACCGATGGCAGCAGGGGCGGCGTCCAATGGCTGCCGCTGCGGGCCGTCAAGGTGCTGCGGGAGAAGATCGCCGCCGTGTGGGACGACCCCTCGGTGCGGGGCTTTCTGCTGGCGGAGCTGACCGGCGACAAGTCGGAGCTGCCGGAGGGCGACGCCGTGGCCATGCAGGAGACGGGGCTGGCTCATCTGTTTGCCGTGTCCGGCCTGCACTGCGGGTTTCTTGTCACGCTGTTGAGCCTGCTGGTGCCGTCGGGCAGACGGCGGACGCTGTGCGCCGTCACCATCCCGGTACTGCTCTTCTACATGGTGATGGCGGGACTGTCACCGTCTGTGGTGCGCGCCTGCATCATGCAGATATTTTTGCTGATCGCGCCGCTGTTCCGGCGGAGCAGCGACGGGCTTACCTCTCTGGCGGCGGCACTGGCTGTGATCCTTCTGGAGAACCCCTTTGCGGCGGGCAGCGTCAGCTTGCAGCTGAGCTTTGCCGCGGCGCTGGGTATGGTGCTGCTGGCGCCCCGGCTCTACCGGACGTTTGCCGGCGAACATGGCGGCCAACGCCGCATTCTGCACGCCGGACGCTGCTTTATCGCGGCCAATCTGGCGGCAACGCTGGGCGCTATGGTATTTACAGCGCCGCTGCTGGCGTGGTATTTCAACATTTTCGTGGTGGTAGCGCCGCTGGCGGGGCTGTTGGCGGTACCCGCCGCCGGATGGAGCTTTATGGCGGCATTTTTGTCCACGCTGCTGGGCTTTGTGTGGCTGCCGCTGGCCAGAGCATTGGGCTGGATCCCCTTTGCACTGGTAAAATATATCCTGTGGCTGGCCAAGGGGCTGACGGCCCTGCCGTTCCACGCCGTTCACTTCGATAACCGCTATCTCATCTACTGGATGCTGTACACCTATGCCGCGTTTATCGGCTGCGCCGTGACGGAGGACAAGCGCCGCAAGTACGCGGTAGCTGCGGTACTGTCGGCGCTGATGCTGGCGGTGTCCGTATGGCTGGGCGGCCAGCGGTACGGCAGCATGGGCGCAATGGCGCTGGATGTGGGGCAGGGCGAGAGTGTGGCGCTTTGGTCAGAGCATACGGCGGCGCTGGTGGACTGCGGCAGCAGCAACAGCTACGTGGACGCCGGCGGCGTGGCGGCGGACCGGCTGGAGAGCATGGGCCTGCACCGGCTGCAATGCGTGGTGGTGACCCACTACCACGCCGATCATACCAACGGCCTGTATGCGCTGCTGGCGCGGCTGCCGGTGGACACGCTGTACCTGCCGGATATCGAGGACGAATACGGCGTGCGGGAGCGGCTGGTGTCGCTGGCAGAGGAGAAGGGTACGGACGTGGTGTTCGTAACGGATACGGAAAAGCTGACACTGGGGGAGATGACGCTGACGGTCTATCCGCCGGTGGAGGCGGAGGGCGACCTGAACGAGCAGGGCCTGACGGCACTGGCGACGGCGGGGGATTTCGACATCCTCATCACCGGCGATATGGCGGGCGCCACGGAGCGGCGGCTGGCGGAGACATACGCCCTGCCGGACGTGGAGGTGCTGGTGGTGAGCCACCACGGCTCCCGATACGGCTCGGATGAGACGTTTTTGCAAGCCATCCGGCCACGGACGGCCATCATCAGCGTGGGGGACAACAGCTATGGACACCCGTCTCAGGAGACGCTGGAGCGGCTGCGCCGTGTGGGGGCGGACATCTGGCGCACAGATGAGCAGGGAACGGTGTGCATCACCGTAAACGGAGGAGACTGATATGGCGAAGAAGGAAAGCCGCGGGCGAAGCGGCGGCTATGAGGCGCTGCGCGCCGCCATCAAGGCGGGGGTACCGGCCAATCTGTATATTTTTTACGGCGAGGAGCGGTATCTCCTCCAGAATATGGTGCAGCAGCTGAAGGAGCTGCTGATCCCCGGCGGGTTCGAGGAGTTCAACTACCACCGCTTGGGCGGCAAGGGACTGACGGTGCAGGAGCTGGCGGAGACGGCGGAGGCCATGCCCATGATGGCGGAGCATACCCTCGTCACGGTTACGGATCTGGACATCTTCAAGCTGGACGAGGGACAGCGCACGGCGCTCATCGAGCTGCTGTCAGATTTCCCGCCCTACTGCACCATGGTGTTTCTGTACGAGCAGGTGTCCTACAAGCGGGACGGGAAGATGAAGAAGCTGTGCGCCGCCCTGAACGAGCATGTGCAGGAGGTGGAGTTCGCCCAGCAGGAGCGCTCCGACCTGCTGAAATGGCTGAAGCGGCGGTTTGCCGCCGCCGGCCACGACATCGACCAGACGGCGGCGGATCACCTGCTGTTCACCTGCGGCAGCCTGATGCGGGGGCTGATCCCGGAGATCGAGAAGATCGCCACCTACGCCAAGCACGAGCGCATCACCATCGCGGATATCGACGCCGTGGCGGAGCCGGTGCTGGACGCCCGCGTCTTCGACATGACCAGAGCCGTCACGGAGCGGAAATACGACCGGGCTGCCGCCGTCCTCGGCGACCTGCTGCGGATGCAGACGGAGCCTATCGCCATTCTGGCGGTGTTGGGCAAGGAGCTGCGGAAGCTGTACACGGCTCGTCTGGCGCTGGACGGCGGCAAGGACAGTATCTGGCTCAAGGAGCTGTGGAGCATGACCAGCGACTATCCCGCTAAGATGCTGCTTGGGGCGGCGAAAAATGTGGATCACGACTGGTGCCGGCAGGCGGTGAAGCGCTGTCAAAGGCTGGATCGCCGCATGAAAAGCGAGCGCGGTATGGACGATGAGGGCGAGCTGAAGCTGTTTCTCATGGAATTGGCAGGTGAACGATGAAGCCCCGCATCCGTGAGGTCATCGTGGTGGAGGGCCGCTACGACAAAAACACGCTTTTGCAGGCGGTGGACGCCGTGGTGGTGGAGACAGGCGGCTTTGCCGTGTTCAACGACCGGGAAAAGACCGCCTATCTCCGCCGTCTGGCGCAGACGCGGGGGCTGATATTGCTGACCGACCCCGATGGCGCCGGCTTCGTCATCCGCAACCATCTCAAGGGCGTCATCCCGCCGGAGAAGCTGAAGCAGGCCTATGTGCCGGACGTATACGGCAAGGAGCGCCGCAAGCGCAGGGGCGGCAAGGAGGGCAAGCTGGGCGTGGAGGGAATGCCGCCGGAGGTGCTGGTGGAGGCTCTGCGCCGGGCGGGCGCCACGTTTGAGGACGGCTCCGATACCCCGCAGCGGACGGGACTGACCAAGGCGGATCTGCTGGAAAAGGGCTTGATCGGCCCGGACTCTGCCGCCAGACGCGCCGCGCTCCAACAGCGGCTGGGACTGCCGTCCAGACTGACCGCCAATGGCCTTTTGGAGGCGCTGGATCTGCTGCTGACCCGGGAGGAATTCGACGCACTGTGACTTTTTTGCGGGAAGGACGGTAAACCTCTTGCAATTCCCGGCGGCGGCAGGTATAATTATAAACCGCTTTATGCACAATTTACGATTACGACAACAAGGAGTGTGAGAAAGATCATGGCCGAGGAAATCAAGACCCCTGAAACCGAGGAGTCCGGCAAAAACTTTATCCTGAATTTCATCGACGAGGACATCGCAGAGGGTGGTCAGTTCCAGGGAATGACCGTCCACACCCGTTTTCCGCCGGAGCCCAACGGCTATCTGCACATCGGTCACTGCAAGGCGCTGACCATCGACTTCGGCACCGCTGAGAAGTACAACGGCCTGTGCAACCTGCGGATGGACGACACCAACCCCACCAAGGAGGACGAGGAGTTCGTGGAGGCCATCAAGCAGGACATCCACTGGCTGGGCTTCGACTGGGGCGACCGGTTCTTCTACGGCTCGGACTACTTTGAGGAGGACTACCGTCAGGCGGTGCTGCTCATCAAGAAGGGACTGGCGTATGTGTGCCAGCTGACGCCGGAGGAGTTCAAGCAGAATCGCGGAGACATCGGCATCCCCGCCGTGTCCCCCTACCGCGACCGGCCTGTGGAGGAGAGCCTGGATCTGTTCGCCCGTATGCGCGCCGGGGAGTTCCCCAACGGCGCTATGACGCTGCGGGCCAAGATCGACCTGACCAGCGGCAACTTCAATATGCGCGACCCGGTGATCTACCGTATCAACCACATGAGCCACCACCGGCAGGGCAACAAGTGGTGCATCTATCCCATGTACGACTTTGCCCATCCCATTCAGGACGCGCTGGAAGGCATCACCCACAGTCTTTGCTCGCTGGAGTTTGAGGCCCACCGCCCCCTGTACAACTGGGTCATCGACCACTGCGAGCTGCCCGCCCGTCCCCGTCAGATCGAGTTCGCCCGTCTGGGCATCGACCACACGGTGATGTCCAAGCGGAAGCTGCGCAAGCTGGTGGAGGAGCACTATGTCTCCGGCTGGGACGATCCCCGTATGCCCACACTGTGCGGTCTGCGCCGCCGGGGCTATACCGCCGCGTCCATCCGCAATTTCTGCGAGCGCATCGGCGTGGCCAAGTCCCCCAACGTCATCGAGTACGGTTTTCTGGAACACTGTCTGCGGGAGGATCTGAACGCCAACGCCGAGCGCACCATGGCGGTGCTGCATCCGGTGAAGCTGACGGTCACCAACTATCCCGAGGGGCAGAGCGAGACGTTCACCGTGGAGAATAACCCTACCGACCCGGCGCAGGGTACCCATGACATCACCTTCTCCCGCCACCTGTGGATCGAGGAGGACGACTTCATGGAGGTGCCGGTGCCAAAGTACAAGCGCCTGACCCCCAACGGCCCGGAGTGCCGTCTGAAGGGCGCGTACCTTGTCACCTGCACCGGCTGCGTCAAGGACGAGAGCGGCCGGGTGGTGGAGGTGCTGTGCACCTACGACACGGATTCCCGGGGCGGCGACCCCGCCGACGGCCGCAAGGTCAAGGGCGCTACGCTCCACTGGGTGGACGCGGAGAACTGTCTGGACGCCGAGGTGCGCCTGTACGACAACCTGTTCTCTGACGCTACGCCCGACGGCCCGGACAAGGACTTCCTGGACTGCCTGAATCCCGACAGCCTGACGGTGCTCAACGGCTGCAAGGTGGAGCCGGAGATGCGCAAGGTGGCGGAGGCCTTCGACAAGCAGGAGAACCGCACCGGCGTCAACGCCCCCACGTTCCAGTTCATGCGGGTGGGCTACTTCTGCATGGACAACCGGGACTGCACGGCGGAGCATCTGGTGTTCGACCGCAGCGTGTCCCTGAAGGACAGCTTCAAGAAATAAGAAAAAACAGCGCCTCCGGTCATGCGGAGGCGCTGTTTTTCACCCGAACCACCCCTTTTTCCGGCGGGGCGGCGGTGGCTGCCGCTTCTGGAACGGCTTGTCGATGAGGATGATGTCATCCCCGAACTTTCGGATGCACTCCCATGGAATGTAGAAATCCTCGCCGCGTCCGAACAGACCGAAAAAGCGGCACGGCCCGAAGACGATGATGCCCTTCACCGTGCCCTCCGGCACCTGTATGTCCAGATCGCCCACGAAGCCCAGCCGTGAGCCGTCGCAGAGGTTGATGACCTCCTTGCGCCGCAGCATGGAAAATTTGCACAGCATCGCACTCACCCCGTTGCAGTCTATGCGCCGCGCCGCCTGTCCCATACTGTCGTTTCCGGGAACATTCCGCCCTGCGGAATAGCCGCTGCCGCGCCGGGAAATACTGCCACTATCACAGTGGAAGGACGGGCGCTCATGCGGGGGAAGGTAGAGATCTGCGGCATCAACACAGCCAGACTGCCGGTGTTGAAAAATGACGAGATGATGGCGCTGCTGCGCCGTACCAAGACCGGCGACAAGGCGGCGCGGGAGCAGCTGATCTGCGGCAATCTGCGGCTGGTGCTGTCGGTGCTCCAGCGGTTCCAGAGCCGGGGGGAGAATGTGGACGACCTCTTTCAGGTGGGCTGTATCGGCCTGATGAAGGCCATCGACAATTTTGACATCAACCAGCCGGTGCGGTTCTCCACCTACGGCGTGCCGATGATCGTGGGGGAGATCCGGCGCTATCTGCGGGACAACAGCGCCGTCCGCGTCAGCCGCAGTATGCGGGACACGGCCTACAAGGTCTTACAGGCCCGGGAGAAGCTGCTGGCGGAGAACCAGCGGGAGCCTACGGTGGAGCAGATCGCCCGCTATCTGGATATCCCGCGGGAGGACGTGGTGTTCGCCATGGATGCCATCGTAGACCCGGTCAGCCTGTACGAGCCGGTGTACGCCGACGGCGGCGGGGACGCCGTGTGCGTCATGGACCAGGTGCGGGACGAGCGGAACTCGGACGAGAACTGGCTGGACCGCATCGCCCTGAAGGAGGCCATCTCCCGGCTGGACCCGCGGGAGCGCCATATTCTGGCGCTGCGGTTCTGTCAGGGAAAGACGCAGATGGAGGTCAGCAGCGAGATCGGCATCTCGCAGGCGCAGGTGTCCCGGCTGGAGAAGGGCGCCATCAACAGCATCCGGCGGAATATGTAGCAGAAAGCGCGGCAGGGAAGTCCCTGCCGCGCTTGGTTATGCCGTTTACTCCGCCTCCGCGTCGTCTTCCGGCGCCTCCGGCTCCTCCCACGGCACCATGGTGGCCACACAGCGGTTGATGTTCTTACCCTCGCTGAAGAACTTCCGCTCGTAGTCGGTCATGACGCCTACCGGGCCGTCCTTGTGGAGATCGGTGGTGACCTCCGACAGCTGAAAGCCGAACTGGGGAATTTCCTCCACCGACCACGCGAACAGCTTGTCGTTGTCGGTCTTGAAGTGGAGCTGTCCGCCCTCGGACAGCACCTTGCGGTACTGCTTGAGAAAATTGCCGTGGGTGAGCCGCCGTTTTTTCTGGTTGCTCTTGGGCCACGGATCACAGAAGTTGATGTACAGGCGGTCCACCTCGCCAGAGGCGAACATATCCGGCAGCAGCGCGGCGTCGCCGTCCACGAAGAACACGTTTTTCAGTCCCGCCTCCGTGACCCGCTCCATGGCCACCACCATGGCGTCCGGCACCTTCTCCACGGCGATGAGCAGCACGTCCGGTTCCGCGGCGGCGGTGTCCGCCGTGAACCGGCCCTTGCCGCAGCCCAGCTCCACCCGCAGCTCCCGCGCTTCCGGCATCAGCGTCCGCCACTGTCCCCGCATGGCGAAGGGATCGCGGACGAGACAGCCGCCGCAGGCCTCCATCCGGGGTACCAGGTTTTTCTTCTTACGCATACGCATGGCGCAGTGTCCTCCCAAATATGGTAGAGATTTTCAGATACTTATACCACATTTTCCGTTGGTTTGCAAACCCGAAATCCGGCGGGCAGTAAATTTCGCACGAAACACCGCCGTGCGACCTTAAAAATGCGCAAAGAACAGCGTTCACTTTTGTGGAAACTGCTAAAAAAGAGAAAGCGCCGCGGGTTGGACTTGATAAAATTCTAACGGTCTACTATAATACAGTATGTATGAGGAGGAGCCTGTCCAGAGGGCGTGTTCCTCCCCCTGACACACTGTCGCGGCCATGTGCGCCGCGGCGGACAAGGATGTAAGGAGGAATTGATATGACTCATGTTCTGCTGGAAAAGAAAGAGCATATCGCCGTGGCCACCATCAATCGGCCCAAGGCGCTGAACGCTCTGAATTCCGAAGTGCTGTCCGACCTGAACGAGCTGGTGGATATCGTCACCGCCGATCAGGATATTTATGCGCTGGTCATCACCGGCAGCGGCGAAAAGGCTTTCGTGGCCGGCGCCGATATCGGTGAGATGAGCACGCTGACGAAGGAGGGCGGCGAGGCATTCGGCAAGCACGGCAACGATGTGTTCCGCCGCATCGAGACGCTGCCTATCCCCACCATCGCCGCAGTCAACGGCTTCGCGCTGGGCGGCGGCTGCGAGCTGAGCATGAGCTGTGATATCCGTATCTGCGCCGATACCGCTGTGTTCGGTCAGCCCGAGACCGGTCTGGGCATTACCCCCGGCTTCGGCGGCACCCAGCGTCTGGCGCGTCTGGTCAGCCCCGGCATGGCCAAGCAGCTGATTTACACCGCCAAGAACATCAAGGCGGACGAGGCGTATCGCATCGGTCTGGTCAACGCCGTGTACCCGCTGGAGGAGCTGATGCCCGCCGCGGAGAAGCTGGCGCAGACCATCGCCAAGAACGCCCCCATCGCCGTTCGCGCCTGCAAGAAGGCCATCAACGACGGTCTGCAGACCGATATGGATCAGGCCATCGTTATTGAGGAGAAGCTGTTCGGCAGCTGCTTTGAGACGGCGGATCAGAAGGAGGGCATGGGTGCTTTCCTGGAGAAGCGCAAGCACGAGCCCTATCAGAATAAGTAACGCCGCACCGTATCGTTAATTGACAGGCGTGAGCCTGATAATTAAGCAATTCATGGAAAAATTTGAATTAGGAGGAACAATCATGAAAGTAGCAGTATTTGGCGCAGGTACAATGGGCAGTGGTATTGCTCAGGTTTTCGCAGCGAAGGGCCACACCGCTCTGATGTATGCTTCCAGCACCGCAAGCGCACAGCGTCATAAGGACAAGCTGGCCGCCTCCCTGAACAAGAAGGTCGCCAGGGGCAAGATGACCCAGGAAGCTGCTGATGATATCATGAGCCGCGTTCTGGTCGAGGAGTTCGAGGCCGCTGCCGATGCCGATCTGGTCATCGAGTGCGTCGCCGAGAACATGGAAGTCAAGAAGGAGCTGCTGGGCCGTCTGGATGCTCTGTGCAAGGATGAGACCATCTTCGCCTCCAACACCTCCTCTCTGTCCATCACCGAGATGGGCCAGGGCCTGAAGCACCACCTCATCGGTATGCACTTCTTCAACCCGGTGCCTGCCATGAAGCTGGTGGAGGTCATTGCCGGCGGCAACACCCCCGCTGACCTGGTGGACTACATCAAGAACCTCTCCACCGAGATCGGCAAGACCCCCGTGGTGGTCAACGAGGCTCCTGGCTTCGTGGTCAACAAGATCCTGATCCCCTATTGCAATGAAGGCGTTTGCGTTCTGCAGGAAGGCGTTGCCTCCGCAGAAGATATCGATATTGCTATGCAGCTGGGCTGCAACCACCCCATGGGCCCCCTGCATCTGGGCGACCTGATCGGCTGGGACGTGGTGCTGAACATTATGGACGTGCTGTTCAACGAGACCCACGATAGCAAGTATCGCGCAAACGTGCTGATCCGGAAGATGGTTCGTGCGGGCAAATTGGGTATTAAGTCCGGCGAAGGCTTCTTCAACTACAACAAGTAAAAATCAGGAAAAGGAGAAAAGAGTATGGATTTCCATCTGACTAAGGAACAGCTGCTCGTTCGCAAGATGTACCGCGAATTTGCAGAGAACGAAGTAAAGCCCCTGGCCGCCGAGATCGACGAGGAAGAGCGCTTCCCCATGGAAACCGTCGAGAAGATGGCAAAGCTGGGTATGATGGGCATTTACTTCCCCAAGGAGTACGGCGGCGCTGGCGCCGACGTGCTGTCCTATGCAATGTGCGTGGAGGAGCTGGCTAAGGTCTGCGGCACCACCGCTGTTATCGTTTCCGCCCACACCTCCCTGTGCGCCGCCCCCATCTTTGAGAACGGCACCGAGGAGCAGAAGATGAAGTATCTGCCCGACCTGTGCTCCGGCAAGAAGATCGGTGCTTTCGGTCTGACCGAGCCCGGCGCCGGTACTGACGCCCAGGGTCAGCAGACCACCGCTGTGCTGGATGAGTCCGGCGAGAACTACATCCTGAACGGCTCCAAGTGCTTCATCACCAACGGCAACGTGGCTGATACCTTTGTCATCATCGCCGTCACCGGCAAGACCACCGATAAGCGCGGCCGCACCATGAAGGAGATCTCCGCTTTCATCGTGGAGAAGGACGACAAGGGCTTCTCTCAGGGCAAGCACGAGAAGAAGATGGGTATCCGCGGCAGCTCCACCTGCGATCTGATCTTCGAGGATTGCGTGATCCCCAAGGATCGTATGCTGGGCAAGAAGGGCGAGGGCTTCAAAATCGCCATGAAGACGCTGGACGGCGGCCGTATCGGTATCGCTTCTCAGGCTCTGGGTCTGGGCGAGGGCGCCGTTGAGGAAGCCATCAAGTACACCAAGGAGCGCGTACAGTTCGGTAAGCGCATCTCCCAGTTCCAGAACACCCAGTTCCAGCTGGCCGATATGCACACCCGTATGCAGGCCGCTCAGTACGTGGTTTACGCTGCTGCCATGAAGAAGCAGAACCACGAGCCGTACTCCATGGATGCTGCCATGGCTAAGCTGTTCGCCGCCGAGGCCGCTTCCGATGTGACCCGCCGCGCCGTTCAGCTGTTCGGTGGTTACGGTTACACCCGTGAGTATCCTGTGGAGCGCATGATGCGCGATGCCAAGATCACTGAGATCTACGAGGGCACTTCCGAGGTCCAGCGCATGGTCATCGCCAGCAATCTGGGCGTTAAGTAATTGAGGAGGTAAAAGGTAAAATGAAAATCATCGTCACTGTTAAGCAGGTTCCCGATACCTCCGGTAAGGTGGCCGTGAACCCCGATGGCACCCTGGACCGTGCGTCCATGCAGACCATCATCAACCCTGATGACATGAACGCCGTTGAGGCCGCTCTGGCTCTGAAGGACGAGCTGGGCTGCAAGGTCGTGGCGTTCACCATGGGTCCCCCTCCCGCAGAGGGCATGCTGCGTGAGCTGATGGCCATGGGCGTGGACGAGGGCGTTCTGGTCACCGCTCGTGAGTTCGGCGGTTCCGATACCTACGCTACCTCCCAGATCATCGCCGCTGCCATCGACACCTACGGCATCGAGAAGGATGACCTCATCCTGGCTGGCCGTCAGGCCATCGACGGCGATACCGCACAGGTCGGCCCCCAGATTGCTGAGAAGCTGCATCTGCCCCAGGTCACCTATGCCGGCGAGATCACCAAGGACGGCGACACCCTGACCGTCAAGCGTATGCTGGAGGACGGCTACATGACCATCAAGGTCAAGACCCCCTGCATGATCACCTGCATCAAGGAGCTGAACACCCCGCGTTACCTGTCCGTGGGCGGCGCGTTCGAGTGCTACAGCAAGCCTCTGGTCACCATGACCTACGAGACCCTGAAGGATCACCCCCTGATCGACAAGAGCACGATCGGCCTGGCTGGTTCTCCCACCAACATTCTGACCTCCTTCACGCCCCCTCAGAAGGGCGCGGGCATGATGCTCGAGGGCGCTGACAAGGCTACCACCGACAAGCTGGCAGGCATTCTGGCTGCCAAGCACATCATCTAAGGAAGGAGAAACGAAAATGGCTTTTAATAGTGCTGATACCGCTGCCTTCAAAAACGTATGGGTTTTCTGCGAGCAGCGTCAGGGCGTGATGATGCCCACTACCTTCGAACTGATCTCCGAGGGCCGGAAGCTGGCCAATGAGCTGGGCGTGGAGCTGTGCGGCATCCTGCTGGGCGACAACGTCAAGGGCATCGCCGCTGAGCTGGGCCAGTATGGCGCAGACAAGGTCTATGTCTATGATTCCCCCCTGCTGAAGGACTTCACCACCGATGCCTACACCAAGGTGATCGTGGAGGCCGTTGAGGAGCTGAAGCCCGAGGTGCTGCTGTTCGGCGCCTCCAACATCGGCCGCGATCTGGCTCCCCGCTGCGCCGCCCGCCTGCACACCGGTCTGTGCGCGGACTGCACTCACCTGGACATCGATATGCCCAACTACAAGGGCTTCCTGAAGGAAGCCTCCACGCTGCCCGAGGAGCGCATCGAGAAGCTGGGTACCGTGATGATCAACAAGGAGCCGCATGACGTCTCCCGCGACCTGAAGATGACCCGTCCTGCGTTCGGCGGTCACCTGATGGCCTCCATCATCTGCCCCCGTTTCCGTCCCGCTATGGCGACCGTTCGCCCCGGCGTTATGAAGAAGCGCGAGTGCCCCAAGAACGTGGAGATCATCGAGCCCAAGTTCGAGCTGACCGCTGCTGACATCCACACCGAGGTGGTGGATACCGTCAAGGCCGCCAAGAAGCTGGTTGACCTGATCGGCGCCGACTTCATCGTGTCCGTTGGCCGTGGTATCTCCAAGGACGTGGAGAAGGGCATCAAGCTGGCCGAGGAGCTGGCAGAGGTGCTGGGCGGCGTCGTGGGTTCCTCCCGCGCCTGCGTGGACTCTGGCTGGATCTCCGCTGACCATCAGGTCGGCCAGACCGGCAAGACCGTCCATCCCAAGGTCTACGTTGCTCTGGGTATCTCCGGCGCTATCCAGCACAAGGCTGGTATGCAGGATTCCGAGTGCATCATCGCCGTGAACAAGAACGACACCGCTCCCATCTTCGAGGTGGCTGACTACGGTATCGTCGGTGACCTGTTCAAGGTCGTTCCCGAGCTGATCGAGTCCATCAAGGCTGCCAAGGCCGCCAAGTAAGTTGGATCTCTGACACACAAAAAAGAAACTCCGCCCTACGGCGGAGTTTCTTTTTTGTGTACGATGCCGCTGTGGATAGACACAGACGGGTTGGAGTGGAGGATAGAAAACGACAGACTGTCCCTTTTCGCGCAGTGAGGGAGCGGAAAAAGCGACAAGGGTTGCCTAAAATGGAAAATCGCGGTATAATATGAACAATACACTTTGCGCGCCGCGCAAAGACCGATTTGAGGTATTGAGGATGAAAACAGAAGAAAAGCTGAACATGACCATGCTCTGCGACTTCTACGAGTTGACTATGGGCAACGGGTACTTCCAGACCGGCTACAAGGATCGCATCGTCTACTTTGATGTGTTCTTCCGTAAGGTGCCGGACGGCGGCGGCTACGCCATCACGGCGGGGCTGGAGCAGCTCATCGACTATATCGAAAACCTGCACTTCACCGACGCGGATATCGCCTACCTCCGGGGCCGCGGTATCTTCTGCGAGGAGTTTCTGGCCTATCTGCGGGACTTCCGTTTTACCGGCGATATCTACGCCATCCCGGAGGGAACGCCGGTGTTCCCCAAGGAGCCGCTGGTGGTGGTGCGCGCACCGGCCATTGAGGCGCAGCTCATTGAGACCTTCACACTGCTGACCATCAATCACCAGAGCCTGATCGCCACGAAGGCCAACCGCATCAACCGTGCCGCCCGCGGCCGGACGGTGCTGGAGTTCGGCTCCCGCCGGGCGCAGGGTGCGGACGCAGCCATCGTAGGCGCACGCGCTGCGTTTATCGGCGGCGTGGCAGGTACGGCCTGCACGCTGTCGGACGAGATGTACGGTGTGCCCGCCGGCGGCACCATGGCCCACGCATGGGTGCAGATGTTCCCCAGCGAGCTGGAGGCGTTCAAGGCGTATTGCCGCCTGTATCCCACCAACGCCACGCTGTTGGTGGACACCTACAACACACTGCACTCCGGTATTCCCAACGCCATCCGTGCCTTTGACGAGATCCTCAAGCCGATGGGCATCACCAAGTGCGGTATCCGTCTGGACTCCGGCGACTTGGCCTATCTGACCCAGAAGGCGCGGAAGATGCTGGACGACGCGGGCTGGACGGAGTGCAAGATCTCCGTGTCCAACTCGCTGGATGAGTATCTCATTCAGGATATGCTGCTACAGGGCGCACAGATCGATATGTTCGGCGTGGGCGAGCGGCTCATCACCGCTAAATCCGAGCCTGTATTCGGCGGCGTGTATAAGCTGGTTGCCATTGAGGAGCCAGACGGCACTGTGGTGCCCAAGATCAAGGTCAGCGAAAACGTGGAGAAGATCACCGTACCCCACTTCAAGAAGGTCTACCGCTTCTACGGGCGGGATTCCGGCAAGGCCATTGCGGACTACATGACGCTCCACGACGAGACGGTGGACGATACGAAGGATATCACCATCTTCGACCCGCTGGCCACTTGGAAGAAAAAACGCGTCCACAATTTTGAGGCGCGGGAGCTGCTGGTGCCCGTGTTCCTGCAGGGTAAGTGCGTGTACAAGAGTCCGTCACTGCAGGAGATCCGGGAGTATTGCCGTCAGCAGGTGGACACCCTGTGGGACGAGGTGAAGCGCTTCGACTATCCACACAAATACTATGTGGATCTGTCCGATAAGCTGTGGGATATCCAGCAGCATCTGCTGCGCAGCTCGCAGGAGTAACCGGCCGACGCCATAAAATGTGAAAGGGAGGAATGACCGTGAGAAAGCCGAAGATCCAACAGAGAACCGAGCGCCGGATATCCGCGGCGCTGCGTCTGGTATTGGTAGCCGTGCTGCTGGCGGCACAGCTGTCACTGGTGTTCCTCCTGAGCCTGCTCCTCAAGCAGCGGGCGGCGCTGGCCTATACGATCTTGGAGGTGCTGGCCTTTGCCTATGCCGTGTATATCTGGACGAAGCCCGGTACTACCAGCTACAAGGTGGGGTGGATATTCCTGATCCTGTTCCTGCCTGTGGTGGGGCTGATCCTCTACTGGCTGTGGAACGGCGGGTGTCAATCCAAGCGTCTGGACTTGAAAAAGCTGCCGCTGCCGCAGGAGCCTGCCTATAAGCTGGAGGAGAGCCGACTCAATATCGAAAAGCTGCGGCAGACCACACCCCAATGGGCAGGAATGGCGTCATACCTAAACGGCAAAGGGTTCTCACTTTACAGAAATACGCGGGCGACATACCTGCAAACGGGCCAAAAATTTCTGGAGGATATGCTGGACGCCATGGAGCGGGCGGAGCGTTTCATCTTTCTGGAGTACTTCATCATGGCGGAGGGCGAGCTGTGGGACCGCCTGACGGATGTCCTGCGGCGGAAGAGCGGGCAGGGCGTAGAGATCAAGCTGATCTTTGACGACTTCGGCAGCATGATGCGTATGCCGGCGGAGAAGGTGGAGGCGCTGCGCCGTGCCGGCGTGGAGGTCATCGTCTTCAATCCGGTACACCACTATGTGAACCGCCTGTACTTCAACTACCGCGACCACCGGAAGATCACCTGCATCGACGGTGATATCGCCTACACCGGCGGCGCCAATATTGCCGACGAGTACGCCGATATCATCCAGCGCTTCGGCTACTGGAAGGACTGCGGCGTCCGGCTGGAGGGCGAGGGCGCGTGGGGGCTGACACGGGAGTTTATCTTCATGTGGGAGCGGCTGGGCGGTGAAATGCACAGTGAGCACGACTATTACCGTCCCATGCACCATGCCCTGTCCGACGGCTTCTGCCAGACGGTGGTGGACGGGCCGGACAATAACCCGGACGCCACGGCGGAGGATGTGTTCCTCCAGATGATCTCGCGGGCGCGGCAGACGGTGTATATCACCACACCGTATCTGGCCATTGACGAATCCATGATCAAGGCGCTGTGTCTGGCCGGAGACAGCGGTGTGGATGTGCGCCTGATGATGCCGGGCATCCCGGATCACAAATTTGCCTATCAGGTGGCACAGAGTTATTTTCCGGAGTTGACAGAACACGGTGTGAAGATATATACTTACACGCCGGGGCTTATCCATGGTAAGACCGTGATGGTGGACCGAGAGGCGGCGTTTATCGGCTCGGTGAACATGGATTTCCGCAGCTTCCAGCTGCACTTCGAGTGCGGCGAGATCCTCTACCGGATGCCCGCCATCGAATCGCTGCTGGAGGACATGGATCAGATCCTCCAGCAAAGCGAGCAGGTAACGCCGGAGCGTATCAAGGCGCGGCCGTGGTACCTCCGTGTGGCCGGCGACGTGCTGCGGCTGTTCGCCATGTGGATGTGAAAGGAGCGGAGCGCAGATGGCCTGTTATATTTTCGGCGCGGGCAGCTTTTACGGCCTTTCCCAACGTCCCGTACCGGGGGATATCATCATTGCCGCCGACGGCGGCTGGGAGCCGTGCAGGGGGGAGGGGCTGACGCCCGACCTGCTGCTGGGGGATTTTGATTCCCTGCACACCGTACCGGACTTTGCCCATATCCGCCGCGTACCGGTGGAAAAGGACGACACCGACATGATGCTGGCCATCAAGGAGGGGCTTGCCCGGGGCGAGACGGAGTTCCACCTCTATGGCGGCATGGGCGGCCGCCGCACCGACCACACCATTGCGAATTTACAGTGCCTGCTGTATCTGGCGGCGCACGGTGCACGGGGCTGGCTGTATGGCGATGGGGAGCAGTTTACCGCCATTTGCGGCGGTGAGATCACCCTCCCGGCCCGGGAAAAGGGCATTGTGTCCGTGTTCTGTATGGGTGCGGATGCGCAGGGCGTGACCATCGAGGGCGGGCAGTACACTGCGCATGACACGGTGCTGACGGCGTCGTTCCCGCTGGGCGTCAGTAATCATTTTGTGGGCAACCCTGTCCGCGTGGCTGTCACGCAGGGCAGTTTGCTGATAGGTTTGATCGAAAAGGAGTAAAAGAACATGAAAAAGAATGGACTGAACAAGCTGCTGGCGCTGCTGCTGGCACTGGTGATGGTGCTGGCGCTGGCCGCCTGCGGCAATAAGGAGCAGGACAACGGCGGCGCCGGTGATGATGCCAACGTTGTGACCGATGGTGTTGTGGCCGACGGCGCTACTGTTGGCGAGGGCAAGACCGCCTTTACCGTGGAGGTCGTGCAGCTGGACGGCACCTCCATCAAGTTCACGGTGAACACCGACAAGGCCACCGTGGGCGAAGCGCTGCTGGATCTGGGCATCGTGGCAGGCGACACCACCGAGTACGGTCTGTATATCAAGACGGTCAACGGTGTGACGCTGGACTATGATGCGGACGGCGCCTACTGGGCGTTCTACATCAACGGCGAGTATGCCTCCACCGGTGTGGATTCCACCAACATCGAGGCTGGTGCGACCTACACACTGAAGGGCGAGGCGGCAGCAGCTACCGAGGGCTGATACGGACTGCAAGGCGCATGACGTAAAAAAGAAAGACACGGCAGTTGCCGTGCCTTTCTTTTTTGCGTTTTTCAGGGTACCAGCGCCGCCTCGGCCTCACCCATGAGATAGAGGGAGCCGCAGCACAGTATCGCACCGTCAGGAGGCGTGCTGTCCAGCGCCAGCGCCGCGCCGTCCGCCACAGAGCCGCAGGCCGTTACCGGCTTGCCAAGCGGCGATAGATAGGCCGCCAGCTCCTGCGCCGGCAGTGCGCGGGGGTTGTCCGGCGTCACGGTGATGAACCGGGCCGTATAGGGCAGGAGCGGGGTGTACATATGGGCGTAGTCCTTGTCACCCATTACGCCGGTGAGGACGGTCAGCGGCCGATCGGACAGGTAATCCGCGATATTCTCCACCAGCGCTGCCATGCACTGGGGGTTATGCCCACCGTCCATGACCACCAGCGGCTCCCGCCGCACCACCTCGAAGCGGACGGGCCAGCGCACCTGCGCCAGACCCTGCCGCACCGCGTTTTCGTCGATGTGCCAGCCACGGCGACGCAGCACCTCCGTTACCGTCAGCGCTGTGGCGGCGTTGTACAGCTGCATCCGGCCCAGCAGCGGCAGGTGCAGATCGGTCAGGTCACCGAAATTGAAGGCCTGCCCGTCCAGCGAATGGGCGAGAGGGGAGAGGGTGTCCATATCCACCGGATGCAGCGTGACGCCGCAGGAGCGGCATCGTGCGGATACGATCTCCGCAACAGACGGCGCGCAGGGGTACAGCACCGCCTCACAGCCGGGCTTGATGATGCCGGACTTGGTGGCGGCGATCTTTTCCACGGTATCGCCCAGATAGGTCGTGTGATCCAGACCGATGTTGCACAGCACGGCGGCCTCCGGCGCGGGGATGGCGTTGGTGGCGTCGAACTCGCCGCCCATGCCCACCTCGCACACCACGATGTCGCACTTACGCCGGGCAAACCATGTGAAGGCGATGGCGGTCACCATCTCAAACTCCGAGGGGTGGTCAGCCATGCTGTCCGCCAGCGGCCGCACCTCCTCCGTGATGGCGCACAGCTCCTCGTCGGGGATCTCCTGACCGTCCACCTGCATCCGCTCGTTAAAGCGGAAGATGTAGGGCGATGTGTACAGCCCCGTGCGATACCCCGCGGCTTGCAGGATGGATGCCAGCATGGCGCAGGTGGAGCCCTTACCGTTGGTGCCGGTGACGTGAACGAACCGTACTGTCCGTTCCGGATGTCCCAGCTTTTCCAACAGCTCGTGGATGCGCCGGAGCCCCGGCTTGCTGCGCCGCCAATCCACCGCATGGATGTAGGCCAGCGCCTCACGGATCGTCATGCTTTCTGCCTCCCTTGGCCTGAATGTGCCGCTGTACGCCGCTGAGTGCGCCGCGCCGCAGCAGCAGCCACACAATGAGGGTATCCACCGAAGCGGTCAGGGCGAACTGGATGCCGCGGGACACCAGCTTTGCCAGGAAAAATGCCTCTTTCGCCTCGCCGCCGTATACCAGCGCCAGCGCCATGCTCTGCCACAGGACGGAGCCCAGCAGCGCCGCAGGGAAGAAGGCCAGCGCTGTCCGGGGCAGGGTGCTTTTCTCCAGCACATAGCGCCGCGCCAGACCGGCCAGCAGGCCGTACAGGATGGGCGGCAGGCAGAAGATGGGGTTATAGCCGAAGGGGGAGAACAGGCAGCCGATCAGATCGGCGGCGAAGCCCACCAGCGCGCCGGGGATGGGGCCGCACAGCAGACCCGCCAGCACGATGGGCAGCGCCTCCAGCGAGATGCGGGTGGTTTCCGCCGGGATGAGGGTCAGCACCCGCGCCAGCACCACGCTCATGGCGGTCAGCAGGGCGCAGACAGTCAGGGAATAGGTGCTGAAAGCGGGACGTGCGACAGTTGACATTTCTTTTTCGGGCATAAAAAAACCTCCTTATCCTTGGGATGGGAGGAATCTTACAGATAGTAAAACAACATACTGCCGTGTGGAAGCTGGAATGGAATCGCGGAGCAAGCTCCTTCGTCCGGCGGCAGCCTCCCATCCGTCCGGCACTTAACGCACCATTCCTACACACGCGCTGGCTGTATTATACAGCGCCCTATTGGAAAAAACAAGGGGTATTTTCCGTATGGAGGTCATTCTGAAGAACGATAGCATAGCCCCCTCCGGCACGCCGGAGGGGGCTATGCTTAGTTATCCTGTGCTGCTTGCCGTCAAGTATGCACCTTGGCCGCGCTTACTTGGCGACGGTGCTGACGCCGGTCTTGTTGTAGCCGGGACTGAGCTTGCCGTTGGCGTTGACACCGCGGACGGTGTAGCTGTATTTAACGCCGCTGGTCACGTTCTTGTCCGTCCAGCTCTTGCCGTTTACGTTCGCAACAGCCACCCACTTCGTATCGCCGGGGGCCTTGCGGTACACACGGTATGTCCGGGCGTCTGCCGCGTAGCTCCATGTCACGACGATGCCGTTCTTTCCGGCGGTCGCCGCGCTCAGCGTCACATTGGCAGGTGTGGTGGGCGAGGCCGTCACCATGGTGCTCTTGCCCGCAGAATCGTAGCCGCCGAGCGTAACGCCGTCATCCGCCACAGCACGCACCGTGTAAGTGTACTTCGTACCCTTGACGGCGGTGATGTCCTTCCACTCCGTGTCGCGGACGCTTTTGGCGACGACCGTCCACTTGGTGTTCACCGCGTCCTTGCGGTACACCTGATAGGCGTGGGCGCCGTTGGCCTTCTGCCATGTCACCAGAATGCCCGCAGAATCAGCCTTGGCGCTGACCAGTACCACCTTGGCGGGGGTAGCGGACGCCGCAGGTATGGTGGCGCTGACACCGGTCTTGTTATAGCTGGGGCTGAGGGTCTTGCCGTCGGCAGCCACACCGCGCACCGTGTAGCTGTACTTCACACCCGCCTTAGCGCTCTTATCCGTATAGCTGGTGCCGGCCACAGTCGCAATGACCGTCCACTTGGTGTTCACCGCGTCCTTGCGGTAGACCTTGTACTTCGCCGCGCCGCTGGCTGCCTGCCATGTCACCTGAATGCCGCCGCTGACCGCCTTGGCACTGCCCAGCGTCACGTTGGCGGGGGTGGTGGACGCCGTCGGCATGGTGGCGCTGACGCCAGTTCGGTCGAAGCCGGGGCTGAGGGTCTTGCCGTCAGAGCCGACACCGCGGACGGTGTAACTGTACGTCACACCCGCCTTAGCGCTCTTATCCGTGTAGCTGGTGCCGGTCACAGTCGCAATGACCTTCCACTTGGTATTCACCGCGTCCTTGCGGTAGACGTTGTATTTCTCCGCGCCGTTGGCTGCCTGCCACGTCACATGAATGCCGCCGCTGACTGCCTTGGCGCTGCCGAGGGTCACATTGGCGGGGGTGGTGGACGCCGTCGGCATGGTGGCGCTGACGCCAGTTCGGTCAAAGCCGGGGCTGAGGGTCTTGCCGTCAGAGCCGACACCGCGGACGGTGTAACTGTACTTCGTACCGGCCGTGCCGCTCTTATCCGTGTAGCTGGTGCCAGTCACCGTCGCAATGACCCGCCAAACGGTGTTGGAGGCATCCTTGCGGTAGACGTTGTATTTCGCCGCATTGGCCGCCTTCTGCCACGTCACCTGAATGCCGCCGCTGACCGCCTTGGCGTTGCCAAGCGTCACATTGGCGGGTGCAGCGGACGCCACGATCTTCACCGTGACCTCCCCATTGTCCACAGCGCCGTTGTCCATGGGCTTCATGGCGCCGTCCTCAATGGTATACACATACGCCTTGACGAGGGTGAGCTTGGAGGTATCCCCCACGCTTGCCCCGTCCTTGACCTTGAAGGCCAGGGTGTACAGGTCGCCGCTGACCGTAAGGCCGGCGCTGGTGGTATCCAGCAGGGACACGGCGTAGTAGCTGCCCCGGTCGTCGGTCTTGAGCGCCGTCAGCTTCGCGCCCTCAAATTTGGCGACGGATGCATCTGCATCCAGTTCAAAAAATGCAGGGTCAAAATATACCCGATAGTTCAGGCATACAATGCCGGCCAGCTTCTCGTCCTCGGACGCCGTGACCGTCAGCTTGACGGTCTGATCCGCCGTGATCTCGGTCGCGTCCGCCTTGGGGCTGACAACGGCGGCCAGCGCCTCGGTGGTGAGACTCAGCGTCAGCACCAGCGCCAGCAGGAAAGATACAAGCTTTTTCATATGTCTTTCCCCTCCTTAGTTGTTAGCGGTGAGGGAGGTCAGCTCCCCCAAATAGAAGGCATAGATGATCTCCGCGTCCTTTGCCGTCACCTGACCGTCACCGTTGATATCGGCGGCGTCCTGCTGGCTGAGGTCGGCGGTGAGCTTGCCGTTGGCAATGGCGTAGACCAGCGCAGCGTCCACATCGTCCACCATGCCGTCGTTGTTCACATCGCCCTTGTTATACTTCTGTGCCACGGTGATGGTCTGCTCGACGGAGAAGTCGCCGTACTTCACGGTGACGGCGGTGGTCTCCGCCTTGAGCGCCTTATCGTTCTCCATGGTGTAGTCCCGGATCTCCACCTCGGTGTTGTCGTCATACACCGCCACCACCGTCATGCCGGTGGGATCAAAGTCCTCGCCCGCAAGATATGCGGTCTTTGCAGGCTGCGCGGTGATCTTCAGACCCGTCAGCACCGGCTCTGCACCGGCCTGCCACTTCAGGATGGGATAGCCGTCGTTGAGACCCTTGGTATCCGCCGCGAAGCTGCTGCCCAGCTCGGAGGCCAGCGCCTTCAGCTCGTCGGCGGTCTTGGCGGTACCCAGACCGGTGATGCCGTACTTGGGGCTCTCGCCGGAGACGGTACCCGTCAGATAGAAGCTGTTGACATAGTGCGCCGCCGTCTTGTCCGGGGACAGACCGCCCACATAGGAGGCGTTGCCGCCGGTACCGACGACCTTGCCGACGCTGTAGCAGTTGGTCAGCGTGGCGCCCGCCGTGTTGCTGAAGCCGGAGCCGCAGATGCCGCCCAGATAGCACTCATTGGCGGCGCTGCTGCGGATCGTGCCGGTGGCGTAGCAGTCGGTGATGACCGCGCCGGTGGCGGTGTAGCCCGCGATGCCGCCTGCGTGCTTGTTGCTGGTGACGTTCACGGCGCTCCAGCACTGGGTAATGGATGCCTTGTCGTACATATAGCCTGCGATGCCGCCCGCCTGCGCGTTGCTTCTGGCGGTGCAGGTCACGCTGCCGGTGATGCCCAGCCGCGTGACGGAGGCGCCGCCCTGCAGATAGCCGATCAGGCCCGCGGGATAGCTGGTGCTGTTGATGTACAGGTTGCGGATAACGTGACCCTGTCCATCGAAGGTACCGTAGAACTTCTTCAGCGGTGTCCAATCATAGCCCGCCAGCTCGATATCGGCGGTGAGCTTGGCGCTGCTTTTGCCGTCGGTGGCGGCGAACCATGCCAGCTCCGCAGCGGTGCCGATGAGATAGACGCCGTTGTCATCCTTCTGGGGCTCGGTTTTGGTCGTGCCGTCCCAGGGATCGGCGCCGACGGTCTGCATGGAGGCCATGACGGTCAGAACGCCGTCCTGTACCTTGTCCGCATCGGCGCTGCCCAGCGAGAAGCTGCCGCGCTCCACCGCGTAGCCGTCCTTACGCAGGGTGTACAGATAGGTGCCGTAGCCCAGCTGGAAGCGTCCGTCCGCACCGGGCTCCATGTCCTTGCCGTTGCTGTCGGTGATGGTGACGGCCACGCCGTCCAGCACGCTGCCTGCATCATCGGAGATACGCAGCGCCACGGTAAAGAACACCTTGCGGTAGACTGTGACCGCAGCGTCGGCGTAGTGGTTCATGTAGTAGTTGACGGTGACAGCGTTGAAGTTGGTACCCACGCCGGTATCCGTCATGCCGTACAGGAATGCGAAGGGGTTGGCAGCGGAATACATACTGCCGTAGGTGTAGCCGTTGGTGAATACGCACGCCGCCGTGTCCGCGCCCTCGGCAAAGGGCAGATCCTCCGGAACGGTCACGGTGACGGAGGAGTTGTCCATCCGCTGGTACTGGCCCAGCGTTCCGTCGAACTTGCTCTCACCGTTGTGATAGGTGGGCTTGAACAGGGTGGGGTTGAAGATACCGGAGATCTTGTTGACGCCGCGGAACATACCGCTGAACGTCAGCTTCACCTGATCGCCGGGCATAATGTCCTCACCCTTGTGGCTGGCGTTTTCCGCGGTGATGGTGACCTTGGCCACCCGCACCAGACGGTAGCTGACGCCGCTCTCGTCGGTCATCCGGAGGATGACGGTGCCGCCCATGCCGTTGCCGGCGGTGTTGAAGGCCTCCAGCGGCACGATGTACCGGCCATCCTCACCGACGGAGGCGGTCTGGAAGGCGGAAACACTGGTCACCATGGCGGCGTTGGTGGCGACGAAGGCGTACTCCACCATGACGCTGCCGGTGTTCTTCACGACGGCAAAGCGCAGGGCGGGATCGGTCTCACCGGCCTCGTAGTACCATGTGTCGTAGTTGTAGTCCCACTCCATGGAACGGGTGGTGGTGACGCCGGGCGCCATGTTGAAGTCCACGTCCGCGTCGGCGGTGCCGTGGGTCACGCCGGTGCCGCCCACCACGATCACGCCCACGCGCTGGGGCTGGGTGGCGGGATACAGGCCGCCGTGGCTGCCCACATTCTGCGTGCCGTCATTGGGGTTCGCCGTGGTGACATCCACGCTGTCATAGTAGACGGTGATGATGGAATCCTTCGTGCCGGGGGTCACATCCGCCCAGTTGGCGGTGGTATTGCCGCCGTTGACTGTCTGGATCCGGGCGTCGCCGTCTCCCATCACGCTCCAGTGGAAGTCGGGCTCCACCATGATGTTGCCGGCGTCGGAGTTGATGATCTGCCAGTGGCGGTAGGCCCGGACACGGGTGGTGCCGTCCAGCACCTCAAAGCCGCTGGGATCCAGATTCACCTGCAGATCGGCCTCGTCGCGGGTGGCGGTGGCTGTACCCAGCTGGCTGAAGTCGTGGGACAGGCGATCCGTCGCGGTGCTGGCGGTAAGGTTCAGCTCCCGATCCGCGGTCAAGCCGCTGACCCAACCGGCGCGGGTCACATGACCGGGCTGGCTGAGACGCCAGGTGTAGTTGCCGCTGCTCTTGGAGATGAAGTAGTCGGCGGACTTGGTATCGCCGCTGATGCGCCAGCCGTCGTCACTCTCCGTCACGCCCATGGGCTCCACCTCCGTGGTGTTGAAGTTGTTCCACTGGAAGTACAGGCCGAAGGCAGCGTCGGCGGGTACGGTGACGGTAAGCTTCACGCCGGTATTGATGGTCAGGCCCTTGGTACCGGCGCTGGAGCCGGCGCGGAAGGTCTGGTTGATGGACTGCGTGAAGATGTAGCCATCAATGTCGGGATAGGCATAGGTATTGTACAGGCAGGCGTTGCCGGCCGCGTACAGCACCGTGGGATAATAGGCGTAGTTGCCCCGGACATAGGGCGTACCCATGACATAGGAGGTCTTCATGATGGGGCAGTCCACCTGCACATGGTACTCCTCCGCCGTGAAATAGGTGTTGTCCGTCTTGCGGCTGTTGGTATAGAAGGAGTTGCACTGGAGGTAGACGTTGGTGCCGCCGCCGGCGCCGCCGTCCACGTTGCTGTCGGTGGGCAGCTCCAGCGTCATACCGCCCAGCTCCACATCGTAGACGTCGGTCTCCGCGTTCTTGGCAAAGGCGCGGTAGGCGTAGCGTCCGGCGGTAAGGCTGGCGTAAAACGTCTGGTAGCCGTCGACCAGTTGGCCGTTGGCAGGCTCATAGGCCTCCTGTCCCTCCGGCAGAGTGTCGGTGAAGCTGCTGTACAGGAAGCAGTCCTTCAGCTCCTCGCCCAGCACCTCGCTGCCCTGCGCGTCCGTCGTTACGCTGTACAGCTTGATGACGGGATAGCCGCCGGTGTAGTCCTTGCTCACATAGAATGTGAAGTTCATGCGGGGCGCGTCCTCCACATGGAGGGTCAGCGTCCAGGTGTCCTTGGAGAAGTGCTTCCCGTCGTGGGAGGCGCAGAAGCGATAGGTGTAGTCGCCCGCCGCCAGCTCGGTAAGCTGGATGGTGGTAGCGCCGAATATTGCCTCAGAGAAGCTCTGCATGGTGCCCCATGTCTGACCGCCGTCGGTGGAGCGCTGGTAGTAGTAATTCTTGTAGTTCAGCGTCTGGCCGTCCACGGGCGCGAAGATCTTGCCCGCCTGCAAATCGCTGAGCAGATACGCCATGCCCGTCTGGACTGTGGCCTCAGAGGCTGCGGGATACCCCTCCTTGCGGGTAGGCACAGGGGCGTCGCTCTTGCCGCAGGTGTCGCACTTGCCGTCGTTGTTGCCGTCCTTGTGCTCCGCCGCCGTCTGCCCCTTCAGGACGGGTGCAGGGCAGCTATCGACATAGGCGTCGCCCAGCGCCGCGGCGCTGAGACCCTCCGCTGCGGTGAAGGCAGTCCCCTTAACGGTGACAGTCGCGGTGGATGCAGCGCCGGTCTGCACCGCGCTGTCCAGATAGTAGCAGTTGTTCGCCGTCAGGGTGGTTTTCTCGTTGTTCGTGACCTCGCCGACCAGCGCACCCATGCTGGCCTGATCGTCATACTGACCGCTGACAGTGCCGGTGGCGTAGCAGTTGGTCAGCGTGATCGTGCTGGCGTGGCTGCTTTCCCCCGCGAGACCCACGATGCCGCCGGCGGCCTGCTGGATCTTCTGCGTCTTGTAATAGAAGTTGATCGCGCCGGTGTTGTAGCAGTCGGTGATGTTGACCGCTGCGCTGGCGTTGCCGACAATGCCGCCGACGCCGCGGAATTGATGGTGCCAGCCGCGCAGCAGGATCGCACCGGTATTCCAACAGCTCTCGATGGTCGTCGTTCCATACGAGGCGTCCGCCACGATGCCGCCGGTATAGCCCTGATAGCCGGTGATGTCGGCGTTATTGGAGCAGCCGCGGATCACCGTGTCCTGCGCGCTCGCCGCCACGCCGGCATGACCGTAGATCTGATCGTTGGTGGGCTCACCGGTCAGCGTCACATAGTTGTGGCAGTTCTCGATGGTGCAGGTGCGTTTGGTGGAAATGCCACAGGCGCGGCCCACGATACCCGCCACATAGCGGGTGACGGCCTTGGCCTCGCCGTACACACTGACGTTCTTGATGGCCGCGCCGTCGCACAGGCCGAACAGCGCGGTGTAGTAGCTGCTGACGTTGGCAAGGCTGCCCTTGTTTTCCAGATACAGCCCGGTGATCTTATGGTTCTGTCCGTCGAAGGTGCCGCGGTAGTCCTGATTGTTGGCGCGATCGCCGATGGGCGTCCAGGGCGTTGCCGCACTGCACACGCCGCTCAGGTCGATGTCGGCGGTGAGACGGGCGTTCAGCTCAGGCTTGCCGCTGTTCACCTCGTCGGCGAACCACTTGAGCTGTCCGGCGGTGGCGATCTCGTAGTAACCGTCCTCCGCCTGTGCGGGCTTGTTGACATCCGTCACCGTCACGGTACACTTGGCCATGAACGCGCCGTCATCCGTGGTCACGGTGATGAGCGCCGTTCCCTCGGCAACGCCGGTGACCAGGCCTTTGCGGTCCACCGTCGCCACGGCGGGTGCGCCGCTTCGCCACGTCACCTTCTGGTTGGTGGCGTTCGCAGGCTCCACCGCAGCCGTCAGCTGCGCCGTGGCGTTGCGGTCCACCGTCAGCTCCGAATGACTCAGCGTTACGCCGGTAACCGCCACCTCACTGGCGGTGCCGCCGGGCTTGGTGTTGTCACCCACCACGAAGTTGAAGCAGTTGAAGTACTCGTAGTTATTGTCGTTGTCCTCCGCCGCGATGTACAGGCCCTTCTCCAGCAGGAACGCGGCGGGCAGCGCCAGCGTATGGCTGCCGTCCCCGTTCTCCGTTACGGTGTACTCGTAGTCGGAGCCGGCGTAGTAGCTCCAGTCCACCTCGCCGTCGGCATTGAAGAGTGCGCAGTACGCCGCGATGTTGGTCTCGAAGTCCGCCGGATAGGTGACATACACAGTCTCTGTACCCTTGGGAACGGTGACGGTGTAGACCTTCTTCTCGCCGGGGTTGCTGTAGTGCGCCACCTCCATGGTGCTCTCCGCGATGTGGTAGAGGTAGTCCGTCCCCTCCGCGTCCAGGGAGACGCTGGCGAAGTCGAAATCCTTATAGTACTCGTTGGGGTCGAAGGGCTTCGCGCCGCCGCCCACCGTCACTCTTGCAGTGGCCGGTGCGTAGCAGGCGTCCTCCGTACCGGCGTTGGGATCCGTCGCCAGCAGGTAATAGGTACCCTCCTTCTCAAACGTATAGGTGTAGCTGCTGCGGTCGCCGCTGTGCGCCGCGACCTCGCCCACCTCCCGCCAGTCGGCATCATAGACCTTCACGGTCAGGCCGGTGATGGGCTCAAAGCTCTCCGTGCCGCCGTCCGCCACAGAGCGCGTGTCGTACTTCTGGGTCTGGACGGTCAGGCTGCCGCCGGGTCTGACGGCGTAGCTGTCCCGATCGAAGGCGGCAAAGGCGCCGCTCTGCCAGAAGCTCCAGTTACTGAACATGGCCACGTCGATGGTGTCCCCGTCAGACAGCAGCATATAGTCCGCCGTGGCGCCCCAGCCGGCGCTCATCAGCGGGTACACATGGTTGCGGTAGTACATGAGGTTCTCGTCGTGACCCCAGAACTGCTGCATATACATGGACGTGGCGCTGCCGGTGATGTTCAGCGCCAGACTGCTGTCGTCATACGGCTGACCGCCGTTCATGTCGGTGACGCCCACGCCGCCGTCGTGACCCTTGATGATCTCGTCACCGTTGATGACCTGCTCCGGCGTAAGGCCCAGATAGTACACACCCAGCAGGTAGAGATACAGGTGCAGAGCGGTGGGGCGCTTTACCACCTGATCGTCCACATAGCCGCCCTGTCCGTTCTCCGTATGGTAGCGGTAGAATTCGGACATATCCTGCTTGTCCAGATCGAAGTAGGGCACGTCCAGCTCCAGATGGGACAGCACCGTGCCTTCGTTGCCCACCAGTGGGATGCCGTCGTGGGAAACGGTGACATAGACCTTTACAGAGGCGGCGTCCGTCTCATCGTAGCCGTACTGGGCTGCATCGCCGTCGGCCGCCTCGTTCACCGTAATGGTGAGCTGCACGGACGCCGCAGCCTTCTCCGCGCAGGTGGCGGTGATGGTGGGCGTGTACGTACCCGCAGTCGGGTTGGTGAAGGACAGGATGGCGCTGCCGTCCTTGTCGGTGGTCACCTTGGTCTGCGTACCGTAGTCGCCGCCATCCAGCGTGTAGGTCAGCCCATGGCTGCCGCTGTCCTGAAACAGCTCGTCCAGCCGGACGGTCAGCAGGCCGCCTGCGGCCACCTCATACGCGGTCTTGGCGCCGTCCTTCACGGTCACGCAGGCTGCCGCGCCGCCGGACACATCCGACGTGGCGAACACTGTCTGCGGTACCAGAGACAGGCACAGCACCAGACTCAGCAGCATGGCCAATACACGGTTGGTCATGCTTCTTTTATGGTTCATGTGATCTCCTCCTTATCAGGATTTTCTCTATCTCTAACGCATACGCGGAAAAAGGAGTAAGGCTCCCTTGGCCAATACGGCGGAGGTATGTCCTTTCCATAAAAAGAGAGGAGGCGGGAGAGGCTTTCGCCCCTCCCGCCCTTATGGAAAGCAGACGGCTGGAAAAACCGTCTCGACTTGACTTATCCATATGCAGAAAAAATGCCGGTCCCCCTCCGTTCCACGGAGAATGACCAGCGGGATCTGCGACAGAAAAAGCACCGGCGTTTTCCCATAGGGGAAACGTCGGCGCACACTCCTGCCTATCCATACACCACGGAGAGAGCGCCCGCTGTTGGCGATCCTCTGCTATGTAAGTCTTCTGACTCGCGCCGCGGAGAGCTCTCTCCTCGTTCGTGACCTGTCTTCTCACAGACATGACGTCTGCAATGACGGACTTTCGTCCCAGCGGCTCACGCCGCCTCGGTACGTTCTTGCGCTTACAGTGCCGTTCGCGTGGGGCCTTGCCCCCCGTTCCTTTGAAGCCGCCGCCTGACCCCCCATCGGAGTCGTTGCGGCAAGCGGCTGCACAGCATCTTTGGAGCTTGTATTTAATTGGCCGACGGCTTTCGCCGCTACATATCATTATATGTTGGCAAAAACAGGATGTCAACAAAAATGTGCGCTCAGTTTGTGCAAAAATATTTCCCGGCAGCAGGCGCCCCGCCGCCTCGTGCGGCAGGGCGCTTACAATCCGCTCAATAGTCGGCGTTGAGCCACGGCTTTTGCCCCCAGTGCAGCAGCCGCGCCAGCTCCATGGCCTTCTCCCCGTCGTCGGCAGAGGCGGCGCCCAGCCGCAGCAGCCCTTCCAGACCACAGGAGCCCATCAGAAGCGACGCCAGATCCCCCTGCCGGCAGTCGACGGTCACATCCGCCGCCGCGTCCGGTACGGCTACTGTCCACCGTCCCGCCGCGAAGGAAAGGCGCAGGCAGCGCTGTTCGCCCGCCAGCTCGTCCCGGTAGCGGAACGCCGCCGTCAACGTCCCCGCCGGGAACGGACGATAGGCGGTTTTTTCCACAAAGCGCTGGTCGTCCACCAGCTTGAACATCGTACCCACGGCGGACACGTTGGTCTGCAAAAAGCCGTAGTCGATGTAGTTCTTTGACACGTCCTGCGGGTCGTCCAGCAGGTGGTGGAAGTCCTCCTCGCCGGTGCGCAGGCACACGGTCTGCGCCAGATCCTCCTGCATCCGCAGGCCGCCCAGCAGCGCCCGCAGCACGCCGCCGCTCTCATAGACCAGCTCCTCTACGCTGAGACGGTTCTGGGTGTAGTTGACGTCGCTGACGCTCTCAAAGCGGTACGCCGCGTAGCCCCGCAGGGTGCCGCCGTCGTCGTACCAGCCCATGCGCCGCACCTGTATATCGTCTCTGGCGGCCCGCACCTCCTCGTCGAACTTCTCCACCATGCCGTGGTTTTTCGCCGCGAAGCGTCGCTGGCATTCCAGCACGGCGTCGAAATCCTCCGGCTGCAAAAGCCGCAGATGCCGCCGCGCCTCCTCATCCGGCCTCGGCAGCGCCGCCGTCGGCAGGCGGTATTCGTAGAGCTTCCCGGCGAAGCCGTAGCCCATCCGGCGGTAGAAGTCGATGCGGAACGGCAGCAGCAGCGTCAGCAGCGCGCCGTTTTCCCGGGCATAGTCCTCAAAATACCGCACCATGGCCAGCGCCGCGCCCTTTTTCTTGTGGAGCGGATGCACCTCCAGCGCCATCAGGCCGCAGGCAGGCTGCATATGTCCGAAGAAATTCATGGAGAACAGGATGAGCTTCATGGTGCCGATGAGCGTATCGTTCTCGAAAAGCCCCACCGTGCGGGTCTGCCTGTCCTCCCGCAGCTCCAGAAGGTGCTTCTCCCGGTAGTGCTGCCGGCACTCGGCGTCCAGCGCCTTGTACGCCGGATAGGCGTTCAGGTAGATATCCAGATAGGCCTCGATGTCGCCCTCCGTCAGAGGACGGAACGCCCACTTGCGGGCAGCTGTCTCGTTGTGCATAAGCCGTACTCCTTTCGCCGCATGCCGCGTACCACGATTATACCGCCATTCCCGCCGCTTGGCAACAAAAAAGCCGGTGCTGGATGGGCGTTTGGCGGCATACAATGGCACTAAAAAACTGAAAGGGGCGCGGATGCGATATGAAAAAGGTAAAGGTATTCCTGCTGCGGCGTTGGTACATGGTGGGAGGCGCGGCGCTGGTGCTGGCGGCGGCGATCTTCTATGTGGTGAGCTATCCGGCCTCCGTCAGCACCGCCGCCTCCACGCGGCAGCTCCCTATCTATTCCGTGGAGCGGAGCCAGCGGGTGTGTTCCATCAGCTTCGACGCCGCGTGGGGCAACGAGGACACCCAGACGCTCATCGACATTCTGGAGAAATTCCACGTCAAGACCACCTTCTTTGTGGTGGGCGACTGGGCGGAGAAGTACCCAGAATCGGTGAAGGCGCTGCATGACGCAGGCCACGAGGTCATGAGCCACTCCAACCACCATGACCATTTCAACAGCCTCTCTGCCGATCAGATCGTCGCGGACGTCACCGCCAGCAACGAGCGCATCGCCGCTGCCAGCGGTGTGATGCCCACGCTGATCCGCTGCCCCTACGGGGAGTATGACGACCACGTCATCTCCGCCATCCGCTCCATGGGCATGGAGCCCATCCAGTGGGATGTGGATTCCCTCGACTGGAAGGATTACGACGCGGACACCATCTGCCGGCGGGTGACCTCCAAGGTGCAGCCGGGCAGCATCGTGCTGTTCCACAACGCCGCCCTCCACACGCCGGAGGCGCTGCCCGCTATCCTCACCTACCTCATCAACGACGGCTACACCGTCCTCCCCATCTCCCAGCTCATCCTCCACCCGCCCTACACCATCGACCACACCGGCCGGCAGTTTCCGGCGGAGGAATTGTCTTAAAAAATGTCAAAATGTACTTGTTTTTCCAAAAATTCGTGTTATAATGATAATAGTTCTTATACCATACCAAGGACTATGCAGGTTACTATGATAAGGTAGTACACCGCAGAGCACTGACGCCCCGCTTTTGCGGGGCGTTATCTCTATCCAGAAAAAAGGAGGGCGCGTTATGATCCCCTATGCGATCGGCTTTGATATCGGCATTACATCCGTAGGTTGGGCAGTCGTGGCTTTGGACAGTGAGGACAAGCCGTATGGCATTATCAACATGGGTTCCCGCGTTTTCGATGCCGCCGAGCAGCCCAAGACAGGAGCTTCCTTGGCAGCACCGCGGCGAGAGGCCAGAAGTGCACGCCGCCGGCTGCGCCGTCACCAGCATCGGCTGGAGCGTATTCACCGCCTCCTTTTAACAGAAAATGTGATCTCCCAAGCAGAGCTGGATACCCTCTTTGCAGGTAAACTGGAGGACATCTATACATTGCGCGTCAAGGCGCTGGACGCACCGGTTTCGCGTACCGAATTTGCCCGCATTCTCCTGCATATTGCACAGCGGCGCGGCTTTCGCTCCAACCGCAAAGCCGAAACCGCGAAGGAGGACGGCGAGCTTCTGGCCGCCGTCAGCAAAAACCGGGCTCTCATGGCCGAAAAAGGCTACCGCACCGTGGGCGAAATGCTGCTGCAAGACCCGCTGTACGCCGCGAGCAAGCGGAATAAGGGCGGCCAGTACATCGCAACGGTAGGACGGGACATGGTGGCGGAGGAAGTCCACGCCATCTTCCGCGCCCAGCGCCAGCTGGGGCAGCCCTTTGCGTCGGAGGAGCTGGAATCCCGGTATCTCGACATTCTCCTGAGCCAGCGCTCCTTCGACGAAGGCCCCGGCGAGGGCAGTCCCTATGCCGGAAGCCAGATTGAGAGAATGATCGGCAAATGTACGCTGGAGGACGGTGAACAGCGCGCGGCAAAGGCAACCTACTCCTTCGAGTACTTTACGCTGCTGCAAAACATCAACCACCTCCGCCTGCTCCGCGGCGGCGAGGGCAGCCCGCTCACCCCCGCCCAGCGGGAGGCTCTCATTGCGCTGGCTCACAAGACCAAAGAGCTGAACTTTTCCCACATCCGCCGGGAGTTGGCCATTCCTGCGGACACCACCTTCAACGCAGTGTATTATAAGAATACGGACGATGCGGAGGAAGCGGAAAAAAAGACGAAGTTCTCCTATCTCAAGGCGTACCACCAAATGCGCACGGCCTTTAACAAGCTGTCAAAAAACCACTTCGACACCCTTACCCGCGCGCAAAAGAACGAGTTGGGACGTGTCCTTTCCACCTACAAGACCTCCGCCAAAATACGCGCCGCGCTGCTGCCTGCCGGACTGTCGGATGCGGAGCTTGACATCGCCGAGACACTATCCTTCAGCAAATTCGGCCACATTTCTGTAAAAGCCTGCGACAAGCTGATCCCCTTTCTGGAAAAGGGGATGAAGTACGACGAGGCCTGCGCTGCCGCCGGATACAACTTCAAGGCCCACAGCGGCCGGGAGCGCACCCAGCTTCTCCATCCGACGCCGGACGACCTTGCGGATATCACCAGTCCCGTCGTGCGGCGGGCAGTGGCGCAGACCGTCAAGGTGCTCAACGCCATCATCCGCGAGCGCGGGTGCAGTCCTACCTTTATCAACCTGGAGCTGGCGCGGGAAATGGCGCAGGATTTCACAGAGCGCAATCAGGCGAAAAAGAGCATGGATGATAACCGCGCCCGCAACGAGCGCCTCATGGAGCGCATCCGCACGGAGTACGGCAAGGAGCATCCCACAGGGCAGGATCTGGTGAAGCTCAAGCTCTGGGAGGAGCAGCACGGCGAATGCGCCTACTCGCAGAAGCACATTTCCATCGAGCATCTCTTTGAGCCGGACTATGCGGAGGTAGACCACATCATTCCGTACAGCATTTCCTTCGATGACGGCTATAAGAACAAGATTCTGGTGCTGGCTGAGGAAAACCGCAATAAGGGCAACCGTCTGCCCTTGCAGTATCTACAGGGTAAGCGGCGGGAGGACTTCATCGTCTGGGTGGAGAACACCATTCGCAGCACGCCTAAAAAGCAGCGCCTGCTGAAGGAAAAGCTCACATCCGAGGATGAAAAGCAATTCAAGGAGCGCAACCTGCAGGATACCAAGGCCATGGCGCGATTCCTCCTGAACTACATCGGCGACCATCTGGCCTTTGCCGACTTTGCCGCCGGGCGCAAGAAGCACATCACCGCCGTTAACGGCGCCGTGACCTCCTATATGCGCAAGCGCTGGGGCATCAGCAAGATCCGGGAAAACGGCGATCTGCACCACGCAGTGGACGCACTGGTCATTGCCTGCACAACAGACGGCATGATCCAGCAGGTGAGCCGCTATGCCGCGCTGCGGGAGTGCGAATATGTACAAACGGAGGGCGGAAGCCTGGCCGTTTCCGTGCATACCGGCGAGGTGCTCAAGAGGTTCCCCTACCCATGGCCGGAATTTCGCCGGGAGCTGGAGGCCCGCTTGGGCGACGATCCCCGCCGCGCCGTTATTTCCCAGCGCTTCCCCGTCTACCTGAACAACGATATTCCCGTCCGCAAGTTCTTTGTGTCTCGTATGCCCCGGCGCAAGGTCACGGGCGCGGCGCACAAGGAAACCATCAAAAGTCCCAAAGCCCTGCAAGACGGTGTTGTGGTCACAAAACGGCCGCTGACAAGCTTGAAGCTGGACAAAAACGGTGAGATCGCCAACTACTATATGCCGCAAAGCGACCGACTGCTCTATGAGGCGCTGAAAGAACAACTCATGAAATACGGCGGCGAGGGGGCAAAGGCCTTTACACAGCCCTTCCATAAGCCGAAAAGCGACGGAACGCCCGGCCCCATCGTCAACAAGGTCAAGCTATGTGAGCCTACGACACTGCACGTCCCTGTTCTGAAGGGTACCGGCGTGGCGGACAACGACAGCATGGTACGCATCGATGTGTTTTATGTGGAGGGCGAGGGGTATTACTTCGTACCCATCTACATCGCCGACACGCTGAAAAAGGAGCTGCCGAGCAAGGCGTGTGTAGCCTTCAAGCCCTACGAGGATTGGAAGGCCATGTCGGATGAAAGCTTCATTTTCTCCCTGTATCCCAACGACCTGATGCGCGTGACCCACAAAAACAAGCTGAAGCTGACAAAGGCGCAGAAGGAGAGTACGCTCCCCGACACATACGAAACCAAGCAGGAGATGCTGTACTATATCAGTGCAGGAATTTCCGTTGCAGCAATTTCCTGCCGTACGCACGATGCCGCTTACGAGATAAAAAGCATGGGCATCAAGACCCTTGAAAAGCTGGAGAAATTCACCGTGGATGTGCTGGGCGAGTACCACAAGGTAGAACGGGAGCCCCGCATGACCTTCAACAGAAAGTGAGGTTTTGTCATGGCTTTTCGGAACATTATCGTTGAAAGCCCCGCTGTCATCTCCCTGCGGAGGGAGCAGTTGATCATCCGGACCGACAGTGACCACTCCGTGGCCATTGAGGATATTTCTGCGCTTTTGCTGGAAAGCCGCCAGACCACCATCACAACAGCCGCACTGTCCCGCTTGGGACAGTGCGGCTGTGCCGTTTTTATCTGCGATGAAAAGCATCTGCCCTGCGCGGTCCTGGCGCCGTATCAGCAGCACAGCCGGGGGTTGCCCGTTGTGCGGATGCAGATCGCCATGACAGAGCCGGCAAAAAAGCGCCTGTGGCAGAGCATCGTCAAGGCCAAGATCTTAAATCAGGCCATCTGCCTGCATTTGACCGGCCACGCCTCACAGGCGGAGACCCTCCGCGCCATGGCGGAGAGGGTTCGTTCCGGCGACAGTGAAAATGTGGAGGCAGCCGCCGCGCAGCTCTATTTCCCCGTGCTGTTTGGGGAAGGCTTTACCCGCGGGGAGGACAACGGCATCAACGCGGGGCTGAACTACGGCTACGCGGTTTTGCGGGGGTGTATCGCGCGCTATTTGGCGGTATATGGTTTCCTCCCCTCACTCGGACTGCACCACCGCAGCACGCTGAACGCCTTTAATCTGGCGGATGATCTGATCGAGCCGTTCCGCCCGGTAGTTGACCTTTTGGCAGCGCGCAGCATAACCGAGGACGAGGAATTGTCTTCCCCACAAAAAAGGCTCTTATTCAACTGCCTGAATCTGGATATTCTCTCCGGCAAACAGCATCACAGTGTGTCCTATGCCATTGAGCGGCTGGTGCAGAGCTTAAGCCGCTCTGCGGAACGGCCCGAAGCAGGTCTTTTGCTGCCAACGCTGCTGGAAACAGAGCAGCACCGCTATGAATAAGTTTATGAGGATCATGGTGTTTTTTGACCTGCCTGTCAAAACAAAGGCGCAGCGCAGGGAGGCCACCCGCTTCCGTAATTTCTTGTTGGCGGACGGATACCATATGCTGCAATACTCCGTCTATGCCCGGGTCTGCAACGGCATGGATGCGGTGGAAAAGCACCGCCAGCGCGTAAAGCAGAATTTGCCGGCGAACGGCGCGATCCGCCTGATGGTCATCACGGAGAAGCAGTACGAGGCGATTGATATACTTTTAGGAAAATTAACGGAGGCGGATGACAAATTTCAATGCGAGCAGCTTTCGATTTTTTGAAAGAAAAGTCGCCCAAGGCATTGCCTTGAGCGACTTTTCCGGTAGCCTATTATACCATACCAAGAACTACCAGGGAACTACAACGACTTCCTCCGCTATGTCTACGGTTACACCATTATACCATACCAAGAACTACCAGGGAACTACAACAACAAAGTTGAGCGTGCGTCCTGCGGAGCTATTATACCATACCAAGAACTACCAGGGAACTACAACACAGCAATATGTCACTGGCAGCATACACCAATTATACCATACCAAGAACTACCAGGGAACTACAACCCGTCACGTTCTGGCAGTCGATTGAAAAGCATTATACCATACCAAGAACTACCAGGGAACTACAACTGTACTGCTGGGGCAGCATTGCCGTCATCAATTATACCATACCAAGAACTACCAGGGAACTACAACTGTACAATGGCAAGGGAATCCCTACTGGAGATTATACCATACCAAGAACTACCAGGGAACTACAACCAGGACGATGGTGTTACCAGTGATGGTAGTATTATACCATACCAAGAACTACCAGGGAACTACAACAGATCTTTTAAAACGGAAACTCGTTTTTCCAATTATACCATACCAAGAACTACCAGGGAACTACAACGAGGTGATAAAATGACATATAAAGACATTCATTATACCATACCAAGAACTACCAGGGAACTACAACGGAGTAGCCGATGGGTGAGAAAGTCCCGGCAATTATACCATACCAAGAACTACCAGGGAACTACAACGCTGGCTGGATTACCTGTTTTTCGCTTTTCATTATACCATACCAAGAACTACCAGGGAACTACAACTTGAGAATGTGCAACTATTATGATAAATGCATTATACCATACCAAGAACTACCAGGGAACTACAACATAGCCGCTATGCAGATACAGTCCCATTGTATTATACCATACCAAGAACTACCAGGGAACTACAACGCCGGGACACTTCCGCTACAACGACGTGGCAATTATACCATACCAAGAACTACCAGGGAACTACAACCAAGTTGCTGCGCGTACTGGTGGACTTGCTATTATACCATACCAAGAACTACCAGGGAACTACAACCATAACGGAATAGGTATTGACCTCTACGGTATTATACCATACCAAGAACTACCAGGGAACTACAACATTGAATGCGCCAGCAAGAACATCAACGTCAATTATACCATACCAAGAACTACCAGGGAACTACAACTTAGTCACAGCCTCCACCGTGCTCGCGTAAATTATACCATACCAAGAACTACCAGGGAACAACAACCGCTGCGATACGGCGGTGAATAACGGTATGATTATACCATACCAAGAACTACCAGAGAACTACAACATGGATCGTTCTGCTCCGCTGCCTGCCGCAATTATACCATACCAAGAACTACCTGGGAACTACAACATGCCCTTTCCGCTCAGGAAAAGAAGCGGAATTATACCCTGCAAGGATCTCACGGTCAGAACTCCCGCGCTGCTGCTCGGCAATTTTTGTGTTGCTTTTTTCGTCCGAAGTGGGTATAATAGTATCAGAAGGTTGAGCATTGCTCTTTCCGCTTTCAGCGGACGGGGTAACGTCGGCATGTAAAGTCCGCCGGGTGCTCGGCCTTTCATTTTGCCGTTCGGCGCTGAAGCTATACACATATTCGCCATCACTCCGTTCCTTGACGTTGATCGTCACGCGGTACGGGGTGCTTTCTTTTGCACAGGCGCCCTACATCACAAAAGCGCGTGCGATACTCGCACGCGCTTTCTCGTAAACACGGAGGTCTATAACCGTACTTCGACCTCCGGGGAAAGTTTTCTCCCGCTGCCGCAGCCGTGGCTTCCTGATGCCCGCTACACTGAACAGGGGCCGCATAACCAATAACAAAAAGAATAACCCGCCTCCCTCACAACATTGAACACGGTGGGAGGTCGTTGCTTTTCATAAAAACGGCGCAGACAGTGGAACGGAACGGTTTTTACTCCGCCAGCTCGAAGGTATCCCGCTGGTTCACGGCATCCAGCGCCAGCTGCGCCCGAGACAACGCATCAGCAGTCTCTTCGTAGTCCGCCTCCACCGCGGCCAGATCGTAGTTGGCATAGGTGTAGTCGATGATGTTGGACTGCCGCCCGTACTGCTCCTCCACCCGCTCCTTGGGCAGCCGCGCCTTCATTTCCGCCAGCTTGTTCTTCCGCTGGGTGAGCTGGGGGATATAGACCAGCATCTCGTCGATGGTCATGTGGAAGTCAGGGATAACGTGGGTAGCGTTGAACACATTGATGGCGTGCTTTACCTTGCGGATACGCTGCTCCAGCTCCGCCAGCCGATTCTGGGTGTCGGCATAGTCGTAGGCCGGGCGCACGGACTCCACATCCTCGCCCATGGCGGCGCGGAACTCCTTGCTGCGATTCTCCCGATCCAGCAGGGCGGCGTGCTCGTCGTGCAGCTTTTTCAGCAGCTTATTGGCCTGTGCAGAGGTGTATGTCATGGTCGTTCGTCCTTTCTCTTTTATAAATTTTCACTCTCATTATACATGATTTTGCGGCGCAAGTCCAGCAAAAGACGAGTGTATGCCCATCGTTCCGCCGTCTCCACCAAAATGTCGCTCCCGCGCCGTTCTCCCCCGCGTTCTCCAGACCGGACGCGGGGAGCTCGATACAAAAAAACCGTGCCCGGCCGGAGCCGGACACGGAAAGAGGGGTAAACCCCATGGAAAAGACAAATTGTGAAGCTTAAAACGGAAAAGACAAATTGTGCGGTTTGGTGCGCCTTACTTCATCTGCAGGCGGTTTTCGCTATCCCAGCTGGTGATGTCCAGATTCCGGTACTGCCGGCGCAGACGGGTCAGCTCCTCGTTGTCACCGCCCAGCGCGGCAATGCGGTTCACCACAGCCAGATCGGCGGCGGACATGGGTGCGTCGCTGTCCGTACCACAGGCGGCGCAGTGATAGGTCTTCCCATCGTATGCTACATCGCTGCTGCCGCAGACAGCGCAGCGGATCGTTTTCGTTACCAGTGCCATAATTCGTTACCTCCATATATTTCAAATTTTCCTGTCGACAATAGAATCATAGCACAGGATTTATTATTTGTAAAACGCATTATTGTACTTGCAACTATGAGTAAATGTATGATAGAATAAATCAAGAAACGAGGTGAGCGCATGAGCATAACCAAATATCAGATGTTCCTGAAGACGGCGGCCTGCGGCAACTTCTCCAAGGCGGCGCAGGCGCTGAACTTCACCCAGTCCGGTGTCAGCCACGCGGTGCAGTCGCTGGAGGAGGAACTGGGCGTCACGCTGCTGAGCCGCAATCGGGGCGGCGTAGTGCTGACAGCGGATGGCCGGGCGCTGCTGCCTGAGATCGAAAAGCTGTGCGCCGCCCACCACGCGCTGATGCAGTCGGCAGCCAGTCTGCGGGGCATGGACGCCGGTCTTGTCAAGGTCGCCACCTTCTCCAGCGTGTCGGCCCAGTGGCTGCCGTCCATCCTCAAGAGCTTCGGCGGACAGTACCCCAGCATCGAGTTTGACGTGGTCACCAGCGACTTCTATGAGCAGGTGGAGGAGTGGATCCTGAAGGGTACGGTGGACTGCGGCTTTCTGCGATTGCCCTCGGTGAAGCGCCTGCAGACCTACGCGCTGCACCGGGACGAGCTGCAGGTCATCGTCCCCTGCGACCACCCCTACGCCCATACGAGCCCCTTTCCGGCGGAGGCGCTGGCGGAGGAGCCGTTCATCCAGCTGGAGGAGGGCGAGGACTACGAGATCCGGGCGGCCTTTGACGAGATGGGCATGCGGCCCAACGTGAAGTACACCGCACGGGAGGACCGCACCATTCTGGCCATGGTATCCAAGGGGCTGGGCATCAGCCTGCTGCCGGAGCTGATGGTGCGCCACAGCCCCTACCCGGTGACGGCCTGCCGCCCGCCCATGACGTTTTACCGGAACATCGGCATCGCGGTAAAGGACGAGAAGGCGCTGTCCGCCTCCACCCGCCGCTTTGTGGAGTACGTCCGTGGCTGGGTAGCGGAAAACGGCGGCAAGTAAAACAGCATGACGAAAAGGCCCTCCGGCTGCGCCGGAGGGCCTTTTGTATCGTTTCGAAGGGTTACAGCCGTTGACCGCCCAGACAGATGGCGCGGCGTGTATTTGCCAATAGCATACGCCCTTTTCAGGATGAAATGCAAGGAAATCTTCGCGGCTGACGCGGCCGTCTGCGCCGCACATTAGATAAAGGACATGAACAGCAGCAATATGATGAGGAATCCGAAATTGAATGCAGAGAACTGCCAAATATAGCTTTTTGTCTTGTCCGGGTTGTGGCGCACATACTCGCGGAATGTGATAAGGCTTGCCAACGACGCAATCAGTGTTCCAACGCCGCCGATATTTACGCCAACCAGCAGATCCGGATAGTTGTCCGTAAACTGCGAGAGCAGGATCGCCGAGGGTACGTTACTGATGCACTGGCAGCTCAATGTACTGAACAGCAGCGTATTGCGTGCAAGAAGTGACGAGAAGAAGTTTCGTACCACTTCGATCCGTCCCATATTTCCGGCGAAGATGAAGAAAAATACAAACGTAAGCAGCAGCGGGTAATCCACCATTTTTAGTGCTTTTGGATCCAGGAACAACAGGGCGGTAGGGATCACGATCAGACCGACCCAGTACGGTATTCCGCGGAAAACAATGACGATTGCCAGCGTGAACAGTAGAAGGTAGACAACTGTACGCCACGGTGTGACCTCCAGACGCTTATTCTCCAGTTCCATTTCCTCCGGTTTCACAAACACAATGCAGCATAAGGTGATCAGCGCGACAGAAATCGCGAAGGGCGGCAGCATGATCGCGACAAATTCACCGTTGGGAATGTTGAACTTCGTGTACAAAAACAGATTCTGCGGGTTTCCGAACGGCGTCAGCATGCCGCCCAAATTCGCGGCGATATTCTGCATGATAAAGGTGAACGCCATGTATTTTTCTTTTTGCGTGGAGGACAGCACAAAATACCCCAGCGGCAGAAACGTCAGCAGTGCCATATCGTTTGCGATCAGCATAGAGCCAATGAACGTGATATATACCAGTATCAATACACACATCCTGGCGTTTTTGAACTGCTGCACGACTTTTCTGGCCAGCATATAAAAGAAGTTGATATTTTTCAGCGCACACACCACCGCCAGCACGCAAAACAGGCAGGTCAATGTTTTCAGGTCAAAATACCCCAGGTATGTGCTGTCCACAGGGACGATGAAGCTCGTCACCACTGCCGCAAAAAGGGCGACAAGCATAACGACATTCTTTTTCGAAAATGCCACGAAGCTTTTCACTTTTTCTTGAGATAACAGATTCATTAAATGTTGTCCTTTGCTTGAATACGATCCTGCCGGATCTTGTTGCGGATGCAATAGTCATAGATCGCGGAACCTTCATTGCAGTACACGACCACCGTCTTTTCGCATCCGTCAAACAGTCCCCAACCCAATTCCACGACCGAGTCAGGAATGATGATTTTTTCCAAACTTGTGCAGCCCCGGAAGGCGCAATCGTCGATCCGCTCCACGCTGTCCGGAATCTCCAGCTCATCCAGCAGTGAGCAGTTGCTGAACGCGCCTTCACCGATCTCGCGGACACTGTCGGGAATGGTGATGCGGTTGAGCTTCTTGCTCTCACAAAACGCCCAGTCGCAAACGTGCACAACGCTGTCCGGGATGTCATACTGTACCTCTCTGCTGCTGGCGGGATAGGCGATCAGGATGGACTTGTTTTTATTGAACAGCACATGGTTGCTGCCATCACGCTTGATGGGGGCAGATTTGTAGTATTTGTTCTTGCTGTCCACCTGAATAGATCTGATGGCGGAGCAGCCTCTGAAGGGGGCGTCACCGATATTGGATACTGTAGAGGGAAGCTGCGCCTTTACCAGCGACGTACAGTTTTTAAAGGCGGACTTGCCAATTTTTCTGACGCCTTCCTGCATATTGATCTCGGTAATGCTGGTACAGCCGTTGAAAACCAAGTCGTCGATCTTCGTTACCGTCTCCGGCAGAGTTATGGAGGTGAGCCCCACACAATCGGCAAACGCACTTTCTCCCAAAATGGTCAGGTTCGCGGGCAGTCTGATACTCTTCAAGCTGCGGCAGCTGTTGAATACACCGCCATAGATCTCCGTGATCCCATCGGGAAGCTCCACCTCTTCCAGTGCAGAACAGTTTTCAAATGCACGCTCACCGATCTTGATGCAGTTATTCCGTACCACCAAGGATTTCATGCTGACGCAGTCTCTAAAGGCGCTGGTGTGAATTTTGACCGTTTTTTCCGGTACATCCATTTCCTCCAAATTGCGGCATCCTCTGAAGCTTTCCTCCCCGATCTCTTCAAGGGTCGACGGCAATTTGATGTGGTGCAGGCGGATGCGATCCTTGAACGCACCGTCAGCAATGATGCGGATCCCCTCGTCGATCTCAATGTCCGTGCCGTTGTCCTCGCACCGCTCGACGACATCATTGTTCTTGGTCAGGCGATCCATTGCTGTGGCAGGCAGGTCGCGTACCATCGCCCGGACCAGCTTATCCAGATTATCTGCGGTACTGTGGTGCGTATTCGCAAAAAGAAGCTGGAATGCCGGCGGAAGCTCCACGTTATCAAGATAAATGGGGTACAGCCGCTTTCCGTTTTCTCGTGCAACAATGATCTCCATGCCGCAGAAGGGCGAGGCCATGGAATTTTGGGATACGAACACCAGGATCGCATCCGCAGCCTCGATCCGCACACGCAATTCGTCGCGGAAATCATTTCCGTTTTCGCAGGATTCATCATACCAGATCCTGTATTTCTTGTCGTACAGGGCATCCAAAACGGGGTACACTCTGTTGGAGTCTTTGTGCGAGTAACTCACAAACAGATAGGGCTCCTTGTTTCCCGTCTAAATTCAAGCAGTGTCACCCCCGCTATGCGCCCCGCCCTCCCATATGAAAAAAGCACCGTGCAGCGCATCAAGGCCACACGGTGCTTCTTATTTACATCCGCATTCAAGTCTGCTCCAGGCAGTTCTCATCAAATGCCACCTCCGCACCGCAGAGGTTGTCCAGCAGCGTATCGTTGTCGTAGAAAGCGCTCTCATGGACCCGCAGAGTCATCCAGTCGCCCGGCATCTCCGCCAGCCGGATGGCGGTGCCGTTGCGGATAAAGCGACCGCCGTAGATATTGCTGCTCCAGGAGCTGCTGCCATTGGTGTCGATGCACAGCGCCACGCCGTTACGGCTGAAATCGGAGCGCTGCACCCAGATCCAGCCGCCGTCCGCCGCCAGCGCACCCACATCCCAGCCGGAGATCTCGCAGCGATTGAGATAGGTGGGTGCCTGCGCCTTTATACCGGTGCCGCCGCTGCCCCGGAGCCGGCAGCCCTGCAGCACCACGTGCATATCCACCACCGTATTCTCCGGCAGCCGCTCCACCGTCACCGGCGAGGCAAAGGTGGTACCGTCGTCATGGGCCACCAGCTTCACGGGACGTCGGATGGTCAGCGGCTGGTCATACGTCACCGCCGGCAGATAGATGGTCACAGCCGTCTCAAAGCTGACCTCCCCGGTCAGCCTGTCCAGCAGCGTCTGCAAGGCCTCCGTCGTGTCCAGCGTCGTGTCCTCCCAGCTATACGACTGGACGGGCTGCTCACCGCACTCCACCACCTGCCGCAGGGTGATCTCGTCGCCGTTTTTCATATACAGCGTCCAGATAATGTCGTTATAGGTGCATTTGCTGGTGACATGGTGCTCGTGGGCGTACAGCGCCCCGGCGTCGGCGTAGTTGTCTGTGGCTGCGTCCACCACGCAGGCGTCGCCCTCCTGTGCCACAACCTGAATGGTATGACGCTCCACCAGCGCTGAAAACGCCGCGCGCACGTCCTCCTCCCTGTCATCCGCCTTCACCACAAACAGGCACAGCGGGCTGCTGCCCTCCTCACCCCGGAGCAGCAGCTCCTTCCGGTGGCTGGCGGGCACACCGCCGCCGTCAGGCTGCGGACTGAAGCAGGCAAATACATGGTAGAGCGTACCGTCCGCCCCGTCGTACCACACCTGCCCCGTGTCCTGCTTCAGCGTCCCCTCCAGGCTGTCCGGCTGCTGGGGATCCGGCACAGGCGGGTCATATCCGACGGCTCCGCCGCCGGACAGCGCCCAGATGCCCGCCACCGCCAGCAGCAGTACCAACGCCGCACAGAGCCATACCCGGCGGCGCTTCCTGCCGCCGTTGGACGGCGGCGCCACTACGGACCGGCGCTCCATCTGGCTGGCCGTGCAGCAGGGGCAGAAGGAGGCCTCCTCCGGCAGCACGGCGCCGCATTTGATACAATACTTCTCTTTTTTCACAGTGACCTCACAAAGCGTCCCGCAGCTCCAGCACATCGCGGAACCGCTGGTCGGGATTCATCATGGTACAGCGGCGGACGATCCGCCCCGCATGGCCCTCCGCCAACCGGCGGGAGGGGTGCTGCCCCGTCAGCATCACGTTCAGCAGCACGCCCAGCGAATAGATATCCGCCCTGCCGTCCGTCTGAGACATACCGAACTGCTCCGGCGCCGCATATCCGGTGGTACCCAGGATCACCGTGTCGGCGGGATGCTCCGGCTTGACGATGCGGGAGGCGTCAAAGTCGATAAGCACCGCGTCGCCGCCTCGGAGGATGACGTTGCTCTCCTTCACGTCCCGGTGTACCGCGCCCATGCTGTGCAGCACCCACAGCGCCCCGCAGATGTCCGTCGTTACCTTCCGCGCCTCGCTCCAGTCCAGCACGCCGCCCTCCAGCAGGTACAGCAGCGTGTCGCCCTGCACGTACTCCTCCAGCACCGCCACGCGGCCGCGGGACTCCGCCGCCTCCTCGATGCGGGGCAGATAGGGACAGTCCACTGTCAGGAGGCGGCGGTACACCTCATCGCTGCCGTCGAAGCAGCGGAAGATATAGCGCTTGCCCGTGTCCCGATGCCGCACCAGCGTCACCGTGCCCCGCGCCCCGCGCTTGAGCACCTTGATCTCATCGAAATATGTCTCTACCGCTCGGATCAGCGTATCGTACACGACCGTCCCCCCTTTTTTCTATCAGTTAGTATAGCGGTTCGCCGCATATCTGTAAAGGATTTTGCCTCTCTGCGGGGCGGAAAAAACGCCGGACTATGCAGCCTGCATATTGTTTTTTTCGTCGATATTGGGTAAAATAGGAAATAATAACATAAGAAGGACGGCTGCGCCATGATGGAGAAAAACACAAACCAGCTTCTGCACGAGCTGATGGATACCAACGATCTGGATCGCATTCTCTCGGAAAACACCGCCAGCTTCCGCGCAGGAAGCCTGCCCCATGCGCTGCAAGCACTGTTTGAGGCGCGGGACACCACCAAGTCGGCGCTGGCCAAGGCCTCCGGCATCAGCGAGGTCTATCTGCACCAGGTCTTTTCGGGACGGCGAACCCCCTCCCGCGATCGGCTTTTGTGCCTGTGTATCGGTCTGCACACCAGTCTGGAGGAAGCCCAGAGCCTGCTGGTACAGGCGCACCATGCGCCGCTGTACCCGCGGGAGCAGCGGGACGCCATCCTGATCTACGGACTGAGCCACGGCCTGACGCTGCCGGAGGTCAACGACGCCCTTTTTGAGATCAAGGCGGAGGCGCTCTGCTGACTGCCGCCGCTCCATACAGCAGAAGTCCCGACCGTTGGTCGGGACTTCTGCTGTTCTCTATCGCTTGGGGGACTTACTTACAGAATGGAGTAGTTGACGATCAGGCCGGCGAACACGATGGATACCATGCTCAGCAGCTTGATGAGGATGTTGATGGCGGGGCCGGAGGTATCCTTGAAGGGATCGCCCACGGTGTCGCCCACAACGCCGGCCTTGTGGCACTCACTGCCCTTGCCGCCGAAGTTGCCTGCCTCGATGTACTTCTTGGCGTTATCCCATGCGCCGCCGGCGTTGGCCATGTAGATGGCCATCAGGAAGCCGGTGACGGTGGCGCCGGCCAGCAGACCCACAACGCCCTTATAGCCCAGCACCATACCCACAACGATGGGGGTCACCACCGCGATGACGGTGGGCAGGACCATTTCCTTCAGACTGGCCTTGGTGCAAAGATCCACGCAGCGTGCGTAGTCGGGATCGGCCTTGCCGTCCATCAGACCCGTGATCTCCTTGAACTGGCGGCGTACCTCCAGCACCACGCTCTGCGCGGCGCGGCCCACGGAGTTCATGGTCAGGGCGGCGAACACGAAGGGTAGGCAGGCGCCGATGAACAAGCCCACCAGCACCAGCGGATTCATCAGGGAGAAGTCGTTGAACGTGACCTCGGCAGCGCCCACCTCCTTGACCTTCTCGATGTAGGAGGCCATGAGGGCCAGTGCGGTCAGGGCGGCGGAGCCGATGGCGAAGCCCTTGCCGGTGGCAGCGGTGGTGTTGCCCAGAGAGTCCAGCGCATCTGTGCGCTTGCGGACCTCCGGCTCCAGACCGGCCATCTCGGCGATGCCGCCGGCGTTATCGGCCACGGGGCCGTAGGCGTCGGTGGCCAGCGTGATGCCCAGTGTGCTCAGCATACCCACGGCAGCCAGCGCGATACCGTACAGACCCATACCGGCGCTGGCAGCGCCGCCGGACAGGAAGAAGGCCAGCAGGATGCAGACCGCCACGATGATGATGGGCATGGCGGTGGACAGCATACCAAGACCCAGACCGCCGATGATGATGGTGGCAGCGCCGGTCTGGCTCTTGCCGCTCAGCTCCTGGGTGGGCTTAAAGGTGTCGGAGGTGTAATACTCGGTAGCCTTGCCGATGAGCACACCGGCCACCAGACCGGACAGAATGGCCACATACAGGCCCCAGTGCTCCAGACCCAGCAGAGCCCAGACAAGGAAGAAGGAGATGATGGCGATGAGGATGGCGGACAGGTTGGTGCCCCGGGACAGCGCCTTCAGCAGCGTGCGCTGGTCGGCGTTCTCCTCGGTCTTGACGAAGAAGGAGCCGATGATGGAGCAGAGAATGCCCACAGCCGCCATGACCATGGGGATGGCCATAGCCTTGAACGCCTGATCGGAGAAGGCGGCCACACCCAGCGCGGAGGCGGAGATGATGGAGCCGACATAGGACTCGTACAGGTCTGCGCCCATGCCGGCCACGTCGCCCACGTTGTCGCCCACGTTGTCGGCGATAACGGCGGGGTTGCGGGGGTCATCCTCGGGGATACCGGCCTCCACCTTACCCACCAGGTCGGCACCCACGTCGGCGGCCTTGGTGAAGATACCGCCGCCCACACGGGCAAACAGCGCCATGGAGCTGGCGCCCATGCCGAAGGTCAGCATGGCGCTGGTGATGTCAGCGGCCTCCAGCTTGAATACGAAACGCAGCAGCGCGAACCAGACGGAGATGTCGAACAGACCCAGACCCACCACGGTGAAGCCCATGACGGAGCCGGCGGAGAACGCCACCCGCAGGCCTCTGTTCAGGCCGTCGCGGCAGGCGTTGGCGGTGCGGCAGTTGGACTTGGTGGCGATACGCATTCCCACGAAGCCGCTGAGACCGGAGAAGAAGCCGCCGGTCAGGAATGCGAAGGGTACGAACCACGTCAGCAGATGGCAGGCTGCCATGATGCACAGCACCACGATCATGCAGGCGAAGAAAATGCCGACGACGGTGTACTGCCGCCGCAGGTAGGCGTTGGCGCCCTCGCGGATCGAACGGGAGATCTTGCTCATCAGAGGGGTGCCCTCCTCAAAGCGCAGTACCCGCTTGCCCGTGAAAAGCGCAAACAAAAGCGCGATGACGGAGCCAACAAATGTGGCAAGGACCAGATACTTTTCCATGTGTGTTTTCCTCTTTCCTCCCCCTGTTGCAGGGGATATTCACTTTTTTGTTCCGCACAATATTATAAAAACATTCCAATTTCCCGTCAAATTTTCACACGGATTTTGTGTCTTGCTAAAAAAAAGTGTACAGGTATCCGTCATTTTGACCGCAATTTTTTTCTTATAAATAGACGCTTTTCATCCATCTTTTCTGTCGTTTTGCGCGATTTTAATTTTTCGCTTGACAGATTTCTGTCATTTTAAGCACCACATTTTCCCGTTTCATTTTGCAGTAAAAATTTTTTACGCAATTTTTCCGGCGCAAAATGAAAAAATTCCCCGCAAAATGCAAGAAAAACCTTTTCCGTATATTTTTTGCATTTCACCGGCGCAAAATGATTTTCCACTCGCGTGTCGTTGTGGATTTGCACAAACCCGTTTTGCAACGAATTGACCGCCGGGAAACAGCGGGAAAAGGAGCATCCCTCCGGATGCTCCTTTTTTGACAAATATATGCTTACTTGCGGGCCTTGCTGTCCACCACGTCGCGCAGCAGACCGCTGAACTCCGCCAGAGACATAGCGCCCAGATCCTCGCCGGTACGGGTGCGGACGGAGACGGTACCCGCCTCCATGTCGCGGTCGCCCACCACCAACATATAGGGGATCTTCTCCAGCGTAGCCTCGCGGATCTTCTTGCCCACCTTCTCGTTGCGGCTGTCCACCTCCACACGGAAGCCCTGCTTACGCAGCTCCGCGGCCTGCTGGGCGCAGTAGTCGGCGGCGCGGTCGGTAATGGGCAGGAAGCGCACCTGCTCCGGCATCATCCACGTGGGCAGCGCGCCGGCGTACTCCTCGATGAGGTAGGCCAGCGTCCGCTCATAGCAGCCCAGAGACGTGCGGTGGATGATATAGGGCAGCGCCTTGTTGCCGTTCTCGTCGATATAGTACATACCGAAGCGCTCGGCCAGCAGCATATCGATCTGGATGGTAACAAGGGTATCCTCCTTGCCGTAGACGTTCTTGTACTGGATATCCAGCTTGGGGCCATAGAACGCGGCCTCGTCAATGCCGATGGTGTAGTCCACGTCCAGATCCTTCAGGATGCGCTCCATGACGGACTGTGCGTGATCCCACTGCTCCGCCGTACCCTCGTACTTGTTGTTGGGGTTGGCGGGATCCCACTGGGAGAAGCGGAACGTACACTTATCCAGCAGACCCACGGTACCCAGACAGTACTTGGCCAGATCGAGGCACTGCTTGAACTCCTCCTCCAGCTGGTCGGGACGCAGCACCAGATGGCCCTCGGAGATGGTGAACTGGCGGACGCGGATCAGACCGTGCATCTCGCCGGAATCCTCGTTGCGGAACAGGGTGGACGTCTCGCCCAGACGCATGGGCAGGTCGCGGTAGCTGCGGCCCCGGTTCAGGAAGACCTGATACTGGAACGGACAGGTCATGGGACGCAGGGCGAAGCACTCCTTCGTCTCGTCCATGGGGTCGCCCATGATGAACATACCGTCCAGATAGTGATCCCAGTGGCCGGAGATCTTATACAGCTCGCGCTTGGCCATCAGGGGCGTCTTGGTCAGCAGATAGCCTCTCTCCTGCTCGGTGTCCTCCACCCAGCGCTGCAGCAGCTGGATGACCCGTGCGCCCTTGGGCAGCAGGATGGGCAGGCCCTGACCGATGCAGTCCACGGTGGTGAAATACTCCAGCTCGCGGCCCAGCTTGTTGTGGTCGCGCTTCAGCGCGTCCTCACGCTCCTTGAGATACGCCTCCAGCTCGTCCTTGTTGGGGAACGCCACGCCGTAGATACGCTGGAGCTGCTGGCGGCTGGAATCGCCGCGCCAGTAGGCGGCGTTGCAGGCGGTCAGCTTGATGCCGTTGCCCTTGATGCGTCCGGTGGAGTCCACATGGGGGCCGGCGCACAGGTCGGTAAACTCACCCTGCTTGTAGAAGCTGATGACCGCATCCTCCGGCAGGTCGTTGATCAGCTCCACCTTGTAGGGCTCCTCCTTCTCCTCCATGAACTTGATGGCCTCGGCGCGGGGCAGCTCGAAGCGCTCCAGCTTCAGCTTCTCCTTGCAGATCTTCCGCATCTCCGCCTCGATCTCCGTCAGGTTGTCGGGGGTAAAGGCAAAGGGTGCGTCCAGATCGTAGTAAAAGCCGTTGTCGATGCTGGGGCCGATGGCCAGCTTCACCTCCGGCCACAGGCGCTTCACCGCCTGCGCCAGAATGTGGGAGCAGGTATGCCAGTACGTCTTGCGGTACTGCTCGTTTTCAAACGTGTAGATGTTTTCCTCGCTCATGGTACAGTCCTCCTTGTTTTGGGGGCGGGTATAAAAATAACCCCACCCCTGATGTGTTTCAGGGGTGAGGTAAATGACTTTACTCCACGGTTCCACCCTGCTTACGGCATACGCCGTCGCTCGTGACTTCTGTAACGGGAAGCCCCCGTCCTGCTCATCGCAGGCGGCTCGGGAGTGGTACAGGCTGCGCCGCGGGCAGGACGCTTTCAGCCGGGGCGTCCCTCTCTTTGGCCGTTGGAAAAACAGCTTCTTCTCCGTCAATGCCTTTTTGATGGGGAATAGTATAAACCGCTTTTTGCGGTTTGTCAATGGGTCTTGCCGCGTTTTACCGCAGAACCTCCAGCAGCTCCGCCGCCGTGTCCACGATGACCGCCGCGCCGGCCTCCGCCAGCGCCCGGCGGCCCCGGAAACCCCAGCTCACCGCCGCCAGCGGCAGCCCCGCGTTCCGCGCCGTGGCCACGTCCACCTCGCTGTCACCCACATAGATGGCGTCGGCGGCGTCCACGCCCAGCGTTTCCAGTGCGCGGAACACCAGATCGGGCGCGGGCTTGGGCGGCACATCGTCCCGCTGCCCAAAGGCGGGCAGCCCCGGAAAGAACCGGGCGGCCAGTGCCTTGGTGGTGGCGTCCGGCTTGTTGGACACCACCGCCGTCTTAATGCCCGCCTTCGCCAGCGCCGCCAGCAGCGCCGGGATGCCGGGATAGGGCGCGGTGGCCACGCAGTTGTGGGTCTGATACCAGTCCCGGTACTCCGCCAGCACCGCCTCGAAATCGCCGCCGGTGACCTCCGGCGGGACGGCGCGCTCCATCAGCCGCCGTGCGCCGTTGCCTACGAACGCCCGTACCTCCTCGATGGTGCGCAGGGGCCAGCCGTGGACGGAGAGGATGTGGTTCACCGCGTCGGCCATATCCGTCAGCGTATCCAGCAGCGTTCCATCCATATCAAACAGGATCGCTTTATACCTCATGGTGGTTCATTCCTTTCATCGGGTAGCGCGGCAGCAGCGCCGCAACGGTATAGTACCCCAAAAAGCCGGTAATGGCAAGAGGGATGAGGCTTTCCCTCATCCCTCTTGCCATACGGCCGCCAGCACCACGGTGCGCGCATCGGTGAACGCTGACGAGCAGGTGGTCAGTGCCAGTACCTGCTCCGGCCGGCGCGCCTCCTCCCGCCAGCACAGCGCCGCGTCCGCCGCCCAGTCCAGCAGTGCCGCCGTGTCCCGCTGCTCCTCCGGCGCAAAGATGCGCCTTTCCGACGCCGGGAGCAGCAGACAGCCCAGCACCTCCAGGCGGCAGGTTCTGTCCGGCAGCAGCAGTGCGCCCGCCGTATGCTCCCGCAGGAACACCGCGTCCTGATAGTTCTCCAGATCACCGAACATCTGGCCGCTGACCATGTGGTGACCGTACAGCAGGCCGTAGGCGTCCGAGAAGTCCGAGGCACAGCGGCTGTCCAGAAAGATGGTGCCCGCCAGCGAGAATTTCCCGTACACGTCGGTATTCACATATGTCAGGTTGTCCCGCCCCTGTACCACGGGGTAGTCCACGCCGGTATCGTCCAGCGTCACCCACGCGCACACATCCGGGTTGATCGCCCGCAGCTCCGCGAAGGACGGGCCTTCCAGCGACGGCTTCAGCTCCAGCAGCGAGGCGCGTACCTCCTCCGCCGCCGCGTACACCTGCTGGTTGTCCCACAGGGCGTACCCCGCGTACACCGCCAGCAGCATCAGCAGCACCGCCACTACCGCGCTGGTCAGATCATCGAAAAACTTCAGCACCTTGTACGCCAGCGTCCTCACCTCCCTCACAGTCCCCGGCGGCGCAGCAGTGTAATGACCTTCCCGGCCACATTCTTCTCCGGCACGCCGCCGAAATGCCGGCTGTCCTCCCCCTGCGTCCGGCAGTCGTTCAGCAGAAACAGGCAGCTCTCCGGCACGGTGTAGGGATATACCAGATCCCCCGCCGGATAGGTGGGGTACAGGATCTCGCCGGCGTGGAGCGTGCCGTTGACCCGCAGCTCACCGCTCTCGTCCAGCATCACCACATCGCCGCCCACCGCCGCGATCCGCCCTGCCCGCAGCACATCTCCCTGCCGGTACAGCACCACGTCGTCCTGCGCCCAGCGGCGCTGGAGCCGGTAGGCGATGAGCAGATCGCCGTCCTTCACCGCCGGAAACATATCCTGCCCATGGGCCTGCGTCACCAGCAGCACCACACCCAGCAGCAGTGCCAGCGCTGCCGCCACCGCCGCCAGGCGCAGCAGCAGCGACAGCGCCAGATGCCGAAGTCGCGCCCGCTCCGCTCCTCGCGGCGGCGCGCTTCTCTCCCCCTCCATATCCGTCCCCCCTGTCACTGCCCGCATGATACCACAGGCGCACCGCGAAATTTGTCGAAAAAAGGGGGTTAGCCTCCGAAAAAGTGCAGCAAAAGAGGACGGCGTGGGAAAAATCCCCACGCCGTCCTTTATTTACTGTCTTACACGTTGAAGCGGAAGTAGATCATGTCGCCATCCTTGACCACATACTCCTTGCCCTCGGAGCGCAGCAGTCCCTTCTCCTTGGCGGCGGTCACGCTGCCGCCGCAGGCCATCATCTCGTCGAAGTTGATGGTCTCGGCACGAATGAAGCCCCTCTCGATGTCGGAGTGGATCTTGCCGGCGGCCTGCGGCGCCTTGGTACCCTTCTTGATCGTCCATGCGCGGCACTCGTCCTTGCCGTAGGTCAGGAAGGAGATGAGCCCCAGCAGGTCGTAGCTGCACTGGATCAGCCGGTCGAGGCCGGACTTCTCGATACCCAGATCAGCCAGGAACATAGCCCGCTCCTCCGGATCATCCAGCTCGGCGATGTCCTGCTCCAGCTTGGCGCAGATGGGCAGCACCTGTGCGCCCTCCTTCTCCGCCAGCTCCCGGACGGCGCGGAAATAGTCGTTGCTCTCGCAGTCGGCAAAGCCGTCCTCGTCCATGTTGGCGGCGTAGATGACGGGCTTCAGGCTCAGCAGATCCGCTGTCTCGATGATGGCGCGGTCCTCCTTGTCACACTCGAAGGTGCGGGCGGACTTGCCGGCGTCCAGATGGGCCGCCAGCGCCTTGAACACCTCCGCCTCGCGGAGGAACTTCTTGTCGCCCTTAGCGGCCTTGGCCGCCTTCTCCACCCGGCGGTTCACCATCTCCAAATCGGCCATGATCAGCTCCAGATCGATGGTGCCGATGTCGCCCAGCGGGTCAACCGGCACATTCTGGCTGGCGTCCGCCACCACATGCATGATGTTTTCATCGTCGAAGCAGCGCACCACATGGACGATGGCGTCGGTGCGGCGGATGTTCTCCAGAAACTTGTTGCCAAGTCCCGCGCCCTGACTGGCGCCCTTCACCAGACCCGCGATGTCCACGAACTCGATGACCGCCGGGGTCTTCTTGTCCGGCTGGTACATCTCCGCCAGCTTGTCCAGCCGGGCATCCGGCACGGCCACCATGCCCACGTTGGGCTCGATGGTGCAGAACGGATAGTTGGCGCTCTCCGCCCCGGCGTTGGTGATGGCGTTGAACAGAGTGCTCTTACCCACGTTGGGCAGTCCCACGATACCTAATTTCATTTGTACTCATTCTCCTTCGATTTTCCTTGATTTTCAAGGGGTTTCAGCGTTTGGCGTCTTGGCTGTTACACCATTTTTACACCATTTCCGCATTTGGCTTTATTGGATTTCATCAGACTACACCATTTTGCTGAAATTGCTTGATGGCATAATCCAGCGATTCGGCAGTCACATGAACATACCGATCCATTGTTGTTTTGATGCTGGCATGACCCAGCAGTTTTTGCAGCACCTTCGGCTGCATACCGCTTTCGATTGCTCTTGTAGCATAGGTATGTCGCAGGGCGTGCATACAAAAGTGTTTGATCCCTGCTTCATCGCATAGCTTATATAAGTGGGTATCATAGGAACTGTTCTTCGCTGGCTCTCCTGTTCGCCAGTTGATAAAGACAAGATCGCGCATGACAAGCCGAGAAGAAACGCCTGTACGTCTGTCTATGTACTCAAGCGCTTTGTCCAGCG
>OIDT01000037.1_pt1 | contig 146970 bp, 143 predicted proteins | sample 1581601 | NCBI WGS metagenome assembly OIDT01 (sample SAMEA3882515, study PRJEB24775) | human gut metagenome | biome: human-associated habitat; feature: intestine environment; material: feces | place: Netherlands | collected 2009/2010 | reverse complement strand
AGGAGGAAATGCGGCAGGCCGTGGCGGTCAAGGCCAACATTGACCATCTGCTGGGTGTCACGGACGGCCAGCGCAAAAAGGAACAGGAGCGATAGCGCACGGTGACGCAGACAGATTACTTTGGGACAAAATGTCCCAAAGCCGGGTTTGGGGAGGCTCCCCAACAAGCGTTTTTGCAGCCCGCAGGGATGCAAAAATAGCAAGTGTGGCTACACTTGCCCTGCTTGCCGTTAGTGCGTTCCCCGGAAAGCCCACGGAAAAACGGAGGCGGTGCCATCGACTTGGCTCGTTTTCCCCTCTTTTCCGTAGGATTATTCTGTGGTATAATTTGAAATATCGTGTCGTGAGAAAAACGCTTGTGTAAGTGCGTTTTCCTGCCCGATAAAGATAGGCTGCAACGAATTACCCACGAGGAACCTATTATGATGATACTCCTATTTGGCGTTTTGAATGATGAACAGCGTGCGCTGGTAGAGCGGATATTCCATGAGCATCATGTCCACTTCCAGCGCATTTCGTTCAAAATCGTAAAATCAGAAGAAGCCGCAGAAGATGTTGTGTCCACCGCATTTGTAAAGATTATGGACAACATCGAAAAAATTTCTGAATTACCCTGTCCCCAAATGACCGCTTTCTGCGTTACCATAGTGAAAAACGCTTCTATTGATGTGCTGCGTCATTCCCAGCAGAGCGTTCACCTTGACCGCTGGGACTGCGTTTCGGATGAAAACTCCGATGACCTCGCAGACGAGTGTATTCACAATGCCGATGTGCGTAAGCTGACCGAGTTGATAGACCGGCTCGACCCCGATAATCGGCGCTTTGTCTATCTTCGGTACGCCGAGGAAATGGGATACAAAGAGATCGGAGAGCTACTGAACATTTCAGAGGATGCCGCTAAAAAACGCGGACAGCGGCTCGTCAAGAAGCTCAGAAAACTGTATGAGGGAGGGTAAAACTATGGATATGAGTTGGCAGGCTTTGCTTCAAGAAGCGGCGGCGACCAGCTTTGAAAAGACCGCAGACACCCTCGCGGCTGCTGAGAATGACAACTGCGCTTGTATTGATTTGCACCAACAACAGATCTATGAGTTGAGCAAGAAAATCTTGTTGCTGCCCCATCAGGGGCGCGTCCTGCTGTTGAGCAGATATTGTTTCCGCTTATCCCCGGAGGAGACAGAAATGTTTTTCCATCTGGAAAATGCCAAGGGGCGCTTTCGCTTCTACAAAGAACTGCTATCTTCAAGTATGGGCGTTGAGGCAGGCTGTATGATTTCCGATGATACTTTCGTGAAAGCCTGTCATATTGCCTTAAAGGGCTATTTGCACAACGAACTTGAAGCAGATGCGGATGATGAGGCGGCAGGAAACAACCGGACACATATTGCGTTCAGAAAGGTTTGGAAAACCGTTGCGGTTGCGGCCATCACTTTGACCTTGCTATTCTCGACCTGCATGGTGGCAAATGCCCAATTCCGGGAAAGAGTCATTTCGTGGGTAATCGAAACCTTTGAAAAATACAGCATTTTTGAATTGCACGGTGACGAGCTGGACGAGCCGCAGGACTTGACCGAGTATCAGGCTGGCTATCTCCCGGACGGAGCAATTCTGCAAGATACGACTAAGCAGCCGAATACGGAACCGGGGATTGTTCTCTATGAATATGCCATCAACGAAGCCGAGAGCTTTGAAATTATGATTACCCAGTCAGACAATCGGGTTTATTTCGATACCGAAAATACAAAGATAGAGCCGTTTGATAAAGGCGGGGTGACGGGCTACTTCTTTCAGAAAGATGGTATGAGCTATATCTGCTTTGAGCGGGACGGCTGCTTCTTCTCGGTTTACGGCTCTATTGATACGGACGAGCTGGCAAAGATCGCCGCAAGCATTACGAAAAAATAATTCAAAAAATATTGTCCCCTTTTTCCTCCTTGTGCGTTATATGGGTGATGCAACCCATGATAATGAGCAAGGAGGATTTCGTTTAATCGAGATTATAGCTCCTAAATACAGCGGAACGAAAAGGGTGTGACGATTGCATGAAGTATTTTTGGATAGATGTAAAAAAGTTATATCGAAGTAGACTTGTCCTGCTGGCCTTGATAATATTGCTTGTCATTGCTGTGATAGATCCCATTACTATGCAATCACATTTTGCATATCAGAGTAACCCGTTCATGTGGTGGCTGTTTATGAATAGGACTACTGGTAGCACAATTTTTAACACGCTCTACTGGCTTTTCCCTGTCTTGCTAACAGGATTGGTGTTTTTTGATGAAAACAAAACCGCCATTTATGGAATTATCATCACAAAGAAAAAGCGTTGTGTATATCTCTGCTCCAAAGCTCTATCTGTGTTTTTTGTTTCTTTCGTTAGTACGCTATTCCTATTTCTGCTCAATGTTTTTTTGGTGTATGTGACTTGCCCATCGAGTATGGAGTTAAGCGAAACCATGATCCCGCACACGGGAACATTTTCGGCTTTACTTTTTCAAAAAAGCCCGCTTTATGAGGCAGTTACTTATGTTATTCTTCATGCGTTTGCATTATCCCTGCTAACTGTTTTGTATCTCGCCATCCAAATGATTGTAAAGGCTAAAAATAAATACATGGCGTTTATTTTGCCGCCAATAATTATGTATGTACTTGATTACTTAACACAGACAGCGGCTCAAACATATAGCGTCACAATGGCACTACAACCGATGGTAGCACGAGCAACATCGTTTGTAATTACCATAGAGGATATTGCAATTATTTTCGGTGCGCTACTCGCTATTGATATTGTTTGCCTTTTCATTGGGAACAGAAGGAACAGGGATGTTATATGATTTTATTCCGAAAAAGAACGATTCGGCTTGTACCATTTTATTTGTTGTATATGGCCGCAGTGTTAGCCGCTTCTTCGCTTTATGGACTGTATGCGGCAGAAAGCGAAGAAATAGTCGCTCAGGTATTCGGTGACAGAGTATATTGCTATCTGCTCGTCCCTCCGTTTATCTGGACAATATCAACGATTGACGGGAGCACAAAGAAGCCTTCTTTTATCCGCATGAAAAGCAGAAATCAATATCTCCTGTTTCTGCTTCTTCAACAATACCTGTTCGCAGTTATATATCTAACTACATGGTTTTCCATGATCTATATTTTGGCAATTTGGCATGGTGAAAGATATTTATTTGTGGATATGTTTTCCTCATACATACGGTATCTACTCAGTTTTTTCCTATTAGCAAACATTTCAGAAATGCTAAAGCGAACGAAAAATAAGATGCTATCGACAATGCCCTTTATATCTGCCTATTTGCTTTTACTCATAGACGAACAGGTAATTCAGTCGGTTACGAACCGAAACGGGATAACAATACGGCTGATTTTCTCATGGGCTTTCCAACCTCTTGGACTTGTGCTACTGCCGATCTTCCTTGCAATAACGACTTTATTACTTTTGCAACTAAACCGTACATACGATATTTTTTGAAGGAGCTGTGAGGTGAAAAATGGAGATTATTCTAAAAGCGGTATCTAAGAAAATAGGCTATACACAGGTTTTAGATAATATCAACTGCCTGTTTTCAGGTGGAAAAATATATGGGATCGTTGGATACAACGGCAGTGGAAAAACTATGCTGCTCCGCACGATTGCTGGGTTAGTTATCCCTACAAGTGGAACGATTGATTTTGACGGAAAGCGATTGCATCGGGACATATCCATTCCGCCCTCACTCGGCCTTATTATTGAAAAGCCGGAATTTCTCAGTTACATGACGGGCCTTGAAAATCTGAAGCAACTTGCGGCAATCAATAAGAAAGTCTCCGAGAATACGATCAAAGAGTATATGCGGCTTTTTGAACTTGACCCGGAGTCAAAACAAACTATGCGCCGGTATTCTCTCGGCATGAAGCAGAAAATTGGGATTATTCAAGCACTCATGGAAAACCCGGATATTCTCATCTTAGACGAGCCGTTTAATGCGTTGGACGAAAAGTCCGTCCTGCTTCTTCGGAAATTGCTGTGTCAGCGCCGCGATGAAGGAAAGCTGATAATTGTGACTTCCCATCACAAAGATGACATCGAGGCAATTTGCGATGAAGTGATTGTTATGCAGGACGGAACACTAAAAAAGCCTAACGACGAAGGTAAACAATGAGGAATAGGGGGTGCTGTCGCTCAATGAAGAAAAGTATTGCATCTATGATAATCGCTGTACTCTCCCTATTAGCAATTATTTTCTGCGTTCTCTGGCAGCATACGGTACATGATCAAACCGACTTTACTACCTTTGCACAGGCAGAAGCAAATAAAGCATATACCAGTTTCTCGGCCTATCAAGAAAGTGGGAATGACGGCGACTATTGGCAGGGCGTTGCTGCGTTTTATGCGTTCCAAGAAGCGTATGGCCTTTTGACGGAGGATACAAACAAGTCCGCAAATCGTATTTTCTGTAACGAGGTTTATGGCAGTTTAGTCCTGTCCCCGGAACTATCGCAAGCGCACATTTCAGATATTCTCCATGTTATGAAAATACTCTCCGAGAATGTCATGGGCGAAAACGGTTATGTGCGAATGTCAGAACTTCGTAATATGCTGCAATCCTAACTGGGCTTTTAGCAGCAGTAAAACGATAAATATGGAGGTGTTAATATGAGCCATACAATCAAGCGAGCTATCATAGCCGTTGTAATAGCGGCTGCTGTCTACTTTCTCTCCGGGCCGATCATCGGATACACAAACTATGATATGTACCTTAGAGCAATAGAATTTTTAGCTGCTATTATCGCTGGCGGATGCTATTGGATTGGGAGCAACGAACGAAAGTGATGCTAAAACATCAATGACAAACAAGGAGTATTTTATTTATGAAAAAGAAAGTGACTATCACCGCAGTAGTTATCATTTGCATCTTGTTGGTGGTTGCAGTAGCCTTATCTGCAAATCGTGCGGGCGGTGAGATTGGCTTTGAAGCAACGATAAATAGTGTTGAAAATGGCGTTGCATACGCTACCATAAACAAGCAGGATGCGGGCTTCCTTGCTCCCAAACTGCCGGGAAACATTGAATTTAATACAAGCGATTTGGATGTAAAGCTGCAAGCGGGCGATGAAATAAGCGGATGCTACTTGAGTGGTACTATCAACGGCTCGTCTGTTCGAGTTGTTGATGTTACAATCAAAGGAAACGCTTCTCAGGGAATAAATGACCTTATCAGTCTTAATGAAGTAAGTGACTATATAACAGAGAAAGGCTACACATCAAAAGATTTTGAAGAAAGTCTGATGGGACGGTTTAGAGAGGACATTATCCGTTCTTGGGGAGCATCTGATCTGTTGTTCTCTGGAATTAACGCCGACGGTTGGTATCTTGATGATGATAAAAACAGAGGAATTAGCCTTACCTATGACGGAGATGGCTATGTATGTGAAGTTGTGATATGGTCGGGCGAGAAAGAAACTGGTGTAGACCGTTAAAGAGTCATTGGGTGATACCCCAAGCAGGAGTGATACATAAATCCGAACACATGAAACCGCCATTCGATGACGATTTTGCGTTCTAAAATCAAGCGGCGGTTTTGAAATATCATATTTCAAGCCGCCGTTTTCCTTTTGAAAAACTGGATCAACGGAGGGTGTGGTAAAGTCGCCCTTTTTTAAGGATACGGCGGTATCCAAGGAGGTATCGCCGTGTCCTTTTTCTTTATTGATAGCGCCTTTGATCTATACTGGCTAAAAAAAGAGCACTTCCACCGTCGGGGCTATACGACTGTGGATGCGAAATCTGTCAGTATGTAAGTGAAAATGTTGTTTTGTGCGTCCGCATAGCGTCATGCTGTGCGGGCGTTTTTATATGCCTGCACCTTGGGACAATTTGTCCCAAAGCAGCCAGCCCCGGCTGCCGATCCCCGCCGTTCCTCCGTTCTGTTCACCCACCCACACATGAACCGAATGGAGGAAATACAAATGACGACCATCAATCTGAAGGACTTTTACGCTTGGTACACCCATGATGAATACATCGAAGTTTCCGACGAAGTGGCCGCCGAGCTGAAGGCGGACAAGCTGTATGAGGAAGCCCATCAGCGGCGCACGACCCGCAACAAGGCGCAGTATTCCCCCGACTGTGACGATGGGATCGAATACTCGGCCTGCCTGCATGAGCCGACGCCGCAGGAGCTTCTGGATCGCATGGAGTTGTTCATCCACCTGTGGAACGCCCTCAACTCTCTGCCGGAGGTGCAGGGCATCCGGGTGGAGGCACATCTGATCCTCGGCAAGAGCTACCGCCAGATTGCCCAAGAGCAGGATGTGGACAAGAGCGTTGTCCGACGCTCGGTGAAGCGCGGCATAGCTGCTATGAAAAAATATTTGAAAAAAGTTCTGTGAGCGGGGCTCCATTTGCCCGATTTTTGTCCTTGGTATATGAGAGGTAGTTTTCACTTCTCCGCAGCAAGGTAGTTGATGCTCCGTCACGGATCGTCGCTGTCCGCTGTGAGGGAGCGCCGCATTGAATATGAGCTGTCTTATGACAGGCCAACAGGAGCGGGTGCGGCGCTCCCGCCTTTCAAAAACACCTTGTGACATTTCGTCCCAAGGTCATAAGCCGCAGGCCAGCGCTTTTATGAGGCGCTGGCCTTTCCCTGTTGCCGAGAATTGAAAAGGAGGTCTTTATGCAGCAGAGAAAACAACATACCGCATTTGCTGTGGATGGCTACGCCATCACCGCCAGCTTTGCAGACTGCAAAAATGCGGCAGCGCTCCATCATATAAAGCAGATTTTACTATCTTCCTTTGCCAACAATACGGCAAAAAATAGCTCCGGCGACATCCTTGCAATCCCTCCCGAACAGAGGGATAATAATAGTGGGGGTAGTCCCTATGTACCTTGAAAACTTCATATTCCCCGCGTATTGATTGCGTTTTTTCATTGACCCATCGACAAATGAAAGGACGGATCAATATGATAGAAAACAGAATGATGACAGGTAATCGGGTTGATTGCCTATACCGCGTGTCCACCGACAAGCAGGTGGACTACAATGACAAAAGCCAAGCCGACATTCCCATGCAGCGCAGAGAGTGCCATCGCTTCTGTGAAAAAATGGGATGGACGATTGTTCACGAGGAGCAGGAGGACGGCGTGTCCGGGCATAAAGTTAGAGCCGAAAACCGGGACAAGCTGCAAATCATCAAGGAACGAGCCAAACAGGGAAAATTCGATATTCTGCTTGTGTTCATGTTTGACCGTATCGGGCGTATCGCTGACGAAACGCCTTTCGTGGTGGAATGGTTTGTTAAGAACGGCATCCGGGTCTGGAGTACGCAGGAGGGTGAGCAGCGTTTTGATAATCACACGGACAAGCTCACCAACTACATCCGCTTTTGGCAGGCTGACGGCGAAAGCGAAAAGACTTCAATTCGCACAAAAACCGCTCTCGGCCAGCTTGTCGAGGATGGCGGTTTCAAGGGCGGTCTTGCTCCTTATGGGTATGACCTTGTAAAGAGCGGGCGCTTCAATAAACGCAAGCACGAGGTTTTTGAGCTGGCTGTCAACGAGGCCGAGGCTGCTGTGGTACGGATTATCTTTGACAAATATGTGCATGAGGGTTTCGGTGCTCAACGGATCGCCACCTACTTAAATAACCTCGGCTATCGGGCGAGAACGGGTAAAATGTGGCATCACGCCAGCGTCCGGGGTATCATTTGTAATCTGACATATACTGGGGTACTTCGCAGCGGCAAAAGCCGATCCCAAACGCTGCCCCACTTACAGATTATAGAACAGGAGCTGTTCGAGGCTGCACAGCACATTCGTACCTCCCGTGCCAACTCCGCCGAACAGGAACGGCGTGTACCGCTGAATACCCGTGGCCAGTCCTTGCTGGCCGGGAATGTCTTTTGCGGGCATTGTGGCTCTCGGCTGGCGCTCACCACCAACGGCAAGGCTTATCCGTGCAAGGAAGATGCTCACCGCATTGTAAAGCGTGTGCGGTATATCTGCTACGGCAAGACCCGCAAACAAACCGAGTGTGACGGGCAGACTGGCTACACAGCGCATATTCTTGACGGTATCATTGACAAGGTGGTGCGGCAGATCTTTGAACGGATGAAAGCGATCCCCAAAAGTGAAATCGTCAATATCCGTTATCGTGAAAAGATGGAAGAACGGAAGGCACTTCTCAAAAGTGCAAAATCAGACTACGCCAAGGCCGCCGCCGAGCTTGATACGCTCCGGGCAGAGGTCATTAAATCTCTCCGGGGCGAAAGTGCTTTTTCGCAGGATTTGCTTGGTTCTTTGATTTCTGACTGTGAGACAAAATGTCTCGAAGTTCAGCACACTATGGAGGCGGCGCAGGCAGCCTACGACGAGGGACAGGCCATGCTGGACGCCTTAAACGCTCAGTATGACGATATTATATCATGGGCGGATATGTACGACAGCGCCAGCACGGAGTCCAAGAAAATGATTGTGAGCTGCCTGATCCGGCGTGTGGAGGTGTATCGGGACTATCGGCTACATATCGACTTCAACATTGACTTTGAGCAGTTCAGCGCTGGACTGGACATTTCGGCAATCGCCGCATAAAAAAAGCCCGCTTCAAAAGGGAAGCGGACATAAAACAAAAACTTGCTTTTTTCAAAGCAAGCATTTATTAAGAATACTCAGCGCACCCGATTGGTGGAGATAAGCGGGATCGAACCGCTGACCTCTTGACTGCCAGTCAAGCGCTCTCCCAGCTGAGCTATACCCCCATATAGTGGGTGCGCTGAGTAATTTCTTATTCAATTAGTGCGGGGGTTGTTTACCGCTTCAACCGGACTCCCAGCTGAGCTATACCCCCATATGTTGTTGTCGACTCGCTGTCGACTTTCTTAGTATAGCATAAACATGAAAAATGTCAACCCCTAATTTTACAAATTTATCAGGAAGTTTTTCCCGACGCCGAAGGGCGATACGAGAGCCGCTTCTGCGGCTCCCGTATCACCGGAGGAGGGTGCGGTGCTTACGCCTCCAGACGGTCTTTTTTGACCTCGTTGAGGCTGGCAAGCACCATACCGGTCAGCGCGAACAGGGCGATGACGTTGGGCAGAACAATGAGGTTGTTGAACATATCCGTCAGCTCCCACACGAAGTCGCTGCCGGAGACAGTGCCGAGGAAGATGAACGCCAGTGCGATCATGGTATAGATGACGCTGCACAGCTTGCTGTTTCTGCGGCCGAACAGGTAGTTGGCATTGATCTTGCCGAACAGGTTCCAGCTCAGAATGGTGGAGAAGGCGAAGAACAGCAGGCAGACGGCCACAAATTTCGCGCCCAGACTGGCACCGAACACGGAGCCGAAGGCGGTCTGCGCCAGATTGGTCTTGCCCAGTGCTGCGGTAACATCACCGAAGTAGCCATTGGCCAGAGGGCCGTCGGCGGTGTACAGCGTGCAGATGATGACCAGCGCGTTGAGGGTCAGCACCACAAAGGTGTCGATGAACACGCCGATCATAGCCACCACGCCCTGATCGTGGGCGCGGGCCACGTTGGCCTGCGCGTGGGCGTGGGGCGTGGAGCCCATACCGGCCTCATTGGAGAACAGGCCGCGCTTGGCGCCCTGACTGACGGCGGTCTTGATGGCGTAGCCGAAGCCGCCGCCAATGATGGCTTGGGGCTGGAAAGCGTACTTGAAGATCATGGCGAAGGTGGCGGGGACGTACTGGATGCGGCAGATCAGAATGGCAAGACCGCCCAGCAGGAAGATACCGGCCATGATGGGGACGATCTTCTCCGTCACAGCGGCAAGGCGCTGCACCCCGCCCAGAAAGATGACGGCGCAGATCACCACCAGCACGATGCCCATGATCCAGGAGGGGACGCCGAAGGCGGTCTCCATGGTGGAGCCGATGGAGTTGGACTGCACCATGCAGCCCATGAAGCCCAGCGCCAGAATGATGGACACGGCGAAGAAACCTGCCAGGAACTTACCGAAGCCGCCCTTGAACGCGGTGGTGATATAGTACACCGGCCCGCCCTTGATGTTGCCGTCCGGCTCCACGATGCGGGTCTTCTGCGCCAGCGTGGCCTCGGCGTAGATGGTGGCCATGCCGAAGAAGGCGATGATCCACATCCAGAAGATAGCGCCGGGGCCGCCGGTGAGGATGGCGCCGGAGGCGCCGACGATGTTGCCGGTGCCTACCTGCGCGGCGATGGCGGTGGCCAGCGCCTGAAACGAGGTCATACCGCTTTTCTGTGCGCCGCCGCGGAGGTTCAGTTCACCGAAAAACTTTCTCATGCCCTCCCCGAAGCAGCGTACCTGCACAAAGCGGGTGCGGATGGAGTACCACAGGCCCACGCCCACCAGCAGGAAGATGAGAATGTAGTTGCTGAGGTACTCGTTGATCTTGGAAACAACGGGAAACAGTGTGGATTCGATCATGGCTTTTTTCTCCTTGCATAAAAAATAGAGCCGCTGCGGAACAGCGACTCTGGAGAAAGTCAGGGGGGGCAAGTAATGATCACTTGTCAGCTCCGTCCTTTTGCCTGAGAGATTCAGCGCAGCAGCGCCTTGCACCTTCGGCACCCAATTGAATGGGATTCTCCAGAGTACCCTCCGCATCCGGTCTGTACATTCCGGGTGTTTCATCGGGTGTATCAAATTGATGGACGTATGCTACCACAGAATGTGCGGTTTGGCAACCCCTAAATTTCAATTTTTTTGAAAAAAACGGCGGGGTGCCGGCGCAGCAAAAGGGGAGGCCCGTCCCGCAGGACGAGCCTCCCTGTATGGCAGGTGTTACGACAGCGAGAAGGTCATCTTGACCGGGTTGTGGTCGGACCACGCAAAGCCGGTATCCAGCACGGTGGCCTGCGACACCGTTACGTTGGGCGTGGTCAGGAAGCCATCCACCGTCAGGACATACTGTCCCTCGTGATAGGGGCCGTCCGCGTTGCGGCAGCTGGGGACGGGATCGTTCTCATCCAGCGGCGCTGCCAGCGAGACATCCACGCCGGCAAACGTCTCGGCAGGGATAGGCTGCGCCCAGGAATAGGACTGATCTGCCTCGCCAAACCACGCGGCGGAGTCGCCCAGAAGATCCTTGTTGAAGTCGCCGCCTGCCACGCACCAGTTGCCCGATTCATACTCGGCCTGCATATCCGCCAGCAGCAGCTTCAGCTGCTCGGTGGCGATGGTGCCGTCGCTGGTATATGCGGAGAGATGCAGGTTGTAAAGGACAAGCTCTTTACCACCTGATACGGGGATGCGGCTGACGGAATAGCAGCGATCCAGATCCAGCAGCTTCATAAAGCCGCCCTCGATCGGCAGCTCCACGCGGCTGGCTGCGGCGATATCCGCCGTGGAGAAGGTCATCAGACCGGCGCGCGACGCGCCGTGGGGCTTGAGCAGCGGATACATGAGGTAGGGGGAGTCATAGTTCTGGCAGTACACCCAGCTCATGCCGGACAGCGCCTCGGTGAAGTAGGCGCGCTCATCCACCTGATAGGTACGGGTGGCGCCGGTGTCCACCTCCTGCAGCAGATAAAAGTCGGCGTCCTGCTCCTGCAGGAAGGTACTGATCGCCGTAAGGTTCTTGGTCAGGCGCTCCTTGCTCCATGCACGGGATTCGGTGCCGCCGTCCATGAAGAAGCCGTAATCGGACTCGTAGGCGCCGAAACCGATGTTATAGGAGATCATGGTATAGACGGTGCCGCTCTCTGCGGCGTCTGCGTTATGCTCCGGCGTCAGCGCCATATCGCCCAGCCGGTGGTAATCGATGAAAACATACGCCACATATCCACCCACCAGCAGCACCACAGCCAGCAGGATACACAGCGCGATCTTCAACCATTTTTTCACACGTATGTGCCTCCTTCGGTTTACAATTTTTCCTCTGCATAGTATAATAAATTTCACTGCATTTGAAAAGAGGGAATCTGCTTGAAAAAAATCGTGATACGCTTCAACGCGCCGGTCATCCTGACCTTCGCCCTGCTGAGCCTGCTGGCGCTGCTGCTGGGAAACTGGACAAACGGCGCCGCCACGCACCAATATTTCTCCGTATACCGCTCGTCCCTGTCCGATCCGCTGACCTATGTGCGCTTTATCGGCCATGTGCTGGGCCACGCGGATTATGAGCATTACATGGGCAATATGCTGCTGCTTTTGCTGGTGGGGCCGGGGCTGGAGGAGAAGTACGGCAGCGGTACCATGGTCTGGATGATCCTCGTCACCGCGCTGGTCACGGGGCTGGTGCATTTCGTGTTTTTCCCCGGCTCGGCGCTGCTGGGCGCCAGCGGCGTGGTGTTCATGATGATCGTGCTGTCCTCCTTCACCGCCATGCGCCGGGGAGAGATCCCTGTCACGCTGATCCTCGTGGTCATCTTCTATCTGGGCGGCGAGATAATGGACGGCCTTTTCAAAAAGGACAACATCTCCCAGATCACCCATATCGTAGGCGGACTGTGCGGCCTGATCTTCGGGTTTACCGTCCGCCGGGGCAGGAGGTGACGGTATGTGGCTGGCGATAGGGGTCACGGCGGCGCTGCTTGCGGGCGACCGCGTGCTGAAGGCGCTGTCCCGCAAAGGAAAGCTGCACTATGAGGGGAAGGTCGTGCGCCTGACCAATCTGGAGAATCCCGGCTTCTTTCTGGGAAAGGGCAGCCGCCACCGGACATTCCTTCGGTGGGGGCCGCTGGCGGTCTGGATCGCGGCGGCGTTTCTGCTGCTGCCTCAGGCGGCGCAGCGTCTGCGTCCGGCGCGTCTGGGTATCCTGCTGGTGCTGGCCGGCGGACTGAGCAACCAGTATGACCGGCTGCGGCGGGGCAGCGTGACGGACTACATACAGCTTCCCCACGCCGGGAAGAAGCTGCGGCGGCTGGTATGGAACGTGGCGGACGCCATGCTGGTGGGCGGCGTGCTGCTGACGGTCATCGGCCTCATCCGGGAGTTGATCCGGGGACGGTGATACACATAGGGCTGTACCAGCGGCACAGCCCTCTATTTTTGCGTTGTCGCTGTAAGCAGAGGCGCAACAAAAAAGCGCAGGGAGCACCATCGGTGCTCCCTGCGCTTTTCAGGGTATAACGCGGGACAGGTCTCTCTGGTGGAAGGGCCTGTATCAAAACGCACGGCGCTGTGTGAGCAGCCGCACGAAGGACACGATGGCCAAAACGCCAACGCCGGCAGCGGCTCCCATGCTCACGAAGGAGAGCAGCGTACCGAGGGTGTTGGGCAGGAAGAATGCCGCTACCGCAGAAGCCAGACACAGAACGACCAGACCGGCGATCATCTTCATCTTTACCATACTTTATGTTCTCCTTTCTCACAGCGAATAGATGATGTACAATTGCTTGACTATACAATACCAGAGTTTCCGGTACGCATCCTTACAGGAAGGAGACAAAGCGGTGGTAAGTTGGATACAAAATGGTTACATTCGGGTCATTTCAGTGACAATGAACAGACGGCGCGCCTGATTTTTTCTTGTGTTTTACGGGAATATTTGCTATAATACAGGGAACTATCCGAAACGTGCGTTTTTGCCGCGTCTGCGCGGCCCGCGCACGCGCTTTACCGGGAGGAATTTCCATTGCAATATCTGAAAGATCTGTGGGCGGCGCTGGATCTTGGCTCTCTGGAGGGCATTGCCCTGCGCCTGGCATCCGTATTTTTGTGTTTGACCATCCATGAGTCGTGCCACGGGCTGGCGGCCTATGCGCTGGGCGACCCTACCGCCAAGCGCGCCCATCGGCTGAGCCTGAATCCCCTGCGGCATATCGACTGGATCGGCTTCGTGATGATGATCGTGGCGGGCTTCGGCTGGGCCAAGCCTGTGCCGGTGAATCCCAATTACTTCAAAAAGCCCAAGGAGGGCATGGCGGTCACGGCGCTGGCAGGCCCCGCGTCCAATTTCCTGCTGGCGCTGCTGCTTTTGCTGCTCGCACGGCTGGTCTACGCCCGCGCGCTGGTGACAGGCGCACTGCCGGAGACGCTGTTCTCATTTTTGGTGAATACCGCGTGCCTGTCGGTGGGTCTGGGACTCTTCAATCTGGTGCCGGTGCCGCCGCTGGACGGCTCCAAGGTGGTGGCGGTACTGCTGCCGGACAGAGCCTACAACTGGCTGATGCGCTACGAGCAGCTGGGCATGGTGCTGCTGGTGGTCATCATCTCCGTTGGCGTGGGCAGCAATGCGCTGAACGCCGCCATCGACTGGGTATTTGGCTTATTCTGCCGCATAGTCGGCTTCTGAGGAGTAAACACTGTTGGACAATCCGATTTTTAAGCTGGAAAAGGTGGTGCAGACCAAGGCCAGTCAGCCGCTGGAGGATTTTGAGGGGCCGCTGGATCTGATCCTGTTCCTGCTGAGTAAAAATAAGATAGAGATACAGGACATCCCCATTGCCCTGATCCTGGAGCAATATCTGGACTATCTGGAAAAACGCAAGCAGATGGATCTGGAGGTGGCCAGCGAATTCATCACCATGGCCGCGCACCTGATGTATATCAAGACCCGTATGCTGCTGAGTCTGGAGGATGAGGAGGCCCAGAGCGAGATGGACGCCCTCATCCAGTCTCTGGAGGAGCGGAAGCGGGGCGACGCCTACGCCAAGATCCGCTATATCACGGAGAAGCTGGGCCCCATGGGAGAGTTTGGCCGCAACGTGCTGACCCGTCCGCCGGAGCCGATGGAGCGCGGGAAGATCTACGAGTACGAGCAGGAGCCGGCGGATCTGATCCTCGCCATGCAGGAGGTCACCGACCGCCGGGGGCAGGTGGAGGAGACGCCTCAGCTGAAGGCCTTTGATGAGATCGTAAAGCGGGAGCCGTACCCGGTGGAGACGAAGGCACGGGAGATCATCCAGCGCCTGAAGCGGGGCGGCATCACCCGTTTCCTGCTGCTGTTCCGGGGCAGCAGGAGCCGCAGCGAGCTGGTAGCCACCTTCATGGCGGTGCTGGAGCTGTGCCGGAACAATCTCATCCGCCTGGCGGGCTCTGCCAGCGACTGTACCGTCACCTGCGAGGGCGACGTACCGGAAGAAATGATGTAAGGGGAAAACCATGGATACACGGGAAATGAAGGAGATCGAGGCCGCGGTGGAGGGCATCCTCTTTGCCTCTGGCGAGCCGGTAGGCATCGACCGCGTCTGCGTGGCGCTGGATCTGGACAAGCCCACGGCGGAGCTGGTACTCCAGCGGCTTCAGGATTATTACAGCTATGAACGGCGGGGTATCCGCCTTTTGAAAATGGACGACAGCTACCAGCTTTGCTCCGCGCCGGAATACGGAGACCAGATCCGCCGGGCCTTCGAGATCCGAAAGCCTGCCAAGCTGAGCCAGCCGGCGCTGGAGGTGCTGACCATCATCGCCTACTACCAGCCCACCACGAGGGCGTATGTGGATCAGATCCGGGGCGTGGACAGCTCCTACACCGTGGGGTTGCTGCTGGATCGCCACCTTATCGAGGAGTGCGGACGGCTACAGGTGCCGGGCCGCCCCCGGCTGTACCGGACGACGCAGGCGTTCCTGCGGGCGTTCCATCTGGACTCGCTGGAGGATCTGCCCCAGCTTCCGGGTATGGAGGCGGACGGACAGATGCGTCTGGACGAGGAGGGCAATCTTCCGACGGAGGAAGCGTAAAAAGAGAGAGGGGGGACCCTGTTGGTCGCACTGTGGATATTGGGCATCCTGCTGCTTTTGATACTTGTGCTGCTCCTTCTGCGGGTGGGCGTGCGCCTTCAATTTGGCGAGGAGCTGCGCGTCACGGCCATAGCGGGTCCCATTCGGCTGCAATTGGTGCCGGAGCCGGAGAGGAAAAAACCGGATAAGCCGAAAAAGGAGAAAGCACCTAAGAAGAAAAAAGAAAAAACGCCGGAGGACGGCGCAAAAAAGAAATCCCCCGGCCTGACCTTCCGCGATATACGCAGCGCCCTGCCCGCGCTGTGGGAGTCCCTGAAGCGGGGGCTGCGGAAGACCCGGCAGCGCCTGCGTATCGACCCCATGCGCCTGTTCGTGTGCTTCGGCGGCGACGATCCCGCGCAGGTAGCGGAGCTTTACGGCTGGGCCAACACCGCCATGTGGACGGTGATGCCGGAGATGGAGCGGCTGACCCGTATGCCGGATCCCCATATCCATCTGGAGACGGATTTCACCGCCTCGGAAACGCACATCAGCGGCGAGGTGGGGCTGAGCTTCCGCATCGGCGATCTGCTGGCCATCGGCTTTGCCTTCGCCGGGCCTGCGCTGCGGTGGTACAAGGGCTTCCGAAAGGAAAAGAGCGCACAGGAGAAGAAGACGGCGCAGGAGAAAACGCCGCCGGAAAAGACGAAGAATCAGGCGCCCGCCGGTGCGGACGCGACCACATAACGAATCAGAAAAGGAGCGTACAGCATGGAAATGAACGAGAAGAAGAACTCCATCAGCGCAATGATGGAAGCCTCTATGGGCAAGATCCGTGAGATGGTGGACTCCAACACCGTGGTGGGCGAGCCCATTACCACGGCGGACGGCGTGACACTGATCCCCGTGTCCCGCCTGAGCTTCGGCTTCGGCTGCGGCGGCGGGGACTACGGCAAGCAGCAGGATAAGCTGGGCGCAGGCGCGGCGGCCGGTGTGCGGGTGGAGCCTATGGCGTTCCTTGTGGTCAAGGACGGCGTGACCCGTATGCTGCCGGTGGGTACGCCCGCCATCACCACGGTGGATCGCATCGTGGAGATGGTGCCGCAGGTCATGGACCGCGTGGAGGGCTTTATCGACAAGAAGCGGGAAAAGGCGGATTTCTAAAGGAAAATACTTTCATACACGGCTGAATATAGTGGGATGATCCTAAAAAAGACGGGGTGATCCTATGTCAGCCAAGGTGCTGCGGGCGCTGCTGCGCCTGTGCCTGCTCCTGTGTATCGTACCGGCTGTGGCGGAGGCTGTGGAGGTCTCCGCCACGGCTGCTGTCCTGCTGGACGCGGACACGGGGCAGGTGCTCTACGAAAAAAACGGCGACGAGCGGATGCTGATCGCCAGCACCACCAAGATCATGACGGCGCTGGTGGTGCTGGAGCAGGCGGGCCTGGATGATACCATCACCGTGACGCAGGCGCACATGGCGGAGGGCTCATCCATGTACCTCAAGCCCGGCGAGACGGTACGGGTGGAGGAGCTGCTGTATGGTCTGCTGCTGTGCTCCGGCAACGATGCGGCGCTGGCACTGACGGAGTGCGCCGGGGGAGCGGCCCCCTTTGTGGCGCTGATGAACGAGAAGGCGGCGGCGCTGGGCATGGCGCATACGAGCTTTGCCAATCCCAACGGACTGGATGCCGAGGGACACTATTCCACGGCCCGGGATATGGCGGTGCTGGCTGCCGCGGCCATGGACGATCCCACATTCCGGCGGCTCTGCTCCAGTCGCTGTGTGACCATCGGTTCGCGCACCATGGAGAACCACAACCGCCTGCTGCGGCAGGTGGAGGGGTGTGTCGGCCTGAAAACGGGCTATACAAAGGCGGCGGGTCGGACGCTGGTGTCCTGTGCGGAGCGAAACGGCTGCCGCCTGATCGTTGTGACACTGCGGGACGGCGATGACTGGGCCGACCACGCGGCGCTATACGAATACGGGTTCCGGCTGACGGCGCCGCGGATGGCGGTGCAGCGGGTGCTGGAACGGATGTGCCGCGCACCGGCGGCGGTGTGGAACGGAGCGATACGGCAGGAGGGTGGAGGCGCATGAAGGAGCGGCTGCAAAAATTGATAGCGTCGGCCGGCCTGTGCGCCCGCCGGACGGCAGAGGAGTGGATCGCCGCCGGGCGTGTCTGTGTCAACGGCGCGGTGGCGTCGCTGGGCGACCGTGCCGACCCGGAGACGGATACCGTCACGGTGGACGGCGCGCCGCTGCCGGGAAAGCCGGGGGCTGTCTATCTGATGCTCAACAAGCCCCGGGGCTATGTGACCACCCTGTCCGATGAATACGGACGGCGGACGGCGGCGGAACTGGTGGCGGACTGCGGGGTACGGGTGTACCCGGTGGGACGGCTGGACCGGGACTCCGAGGGGCTGCTGCTCTTTACCAACGACGGTGAGCTGGCGCAGCGGCTGCTGCACCCCCGTCATCAGGTGGACAAGGTCTATCTGGTGACGGTGCGGGGCGACATCCGGGGCGCGGCGGAGCGTCTTATGGCCATCACGCAGCTGGACGGCGAGCCCATCGCACCGGCGCAGGCGGCGGAGGTCACCCGTCATGAGGGACAAGCCATGCTGCGGGTGACCATCCATCAGGGGAAGAACCGGCAGGTGCGCCGGATGTGCGCCCAGATCGGGCTGCATGTGGTTCGATTGCAGCGTATACAGGAGGATTCTCTGCTGCTGGGCGACCTGCCTGCTGGCAAGTGGAGATACTTGACAGACCAAGAATTACAAGGACTTAGGGGAGGCGAGATGCGTGAGCGCGAATAAGAGCGTTTTACAGACCATCCGCAGCGGGATGGACACGTTCTCCAAGGGGCAGAAGCGGATCGCCCAATACATTCTGGAAAATTATGACAAGGCGGCGTTCATGACCGCCAGTAAGCTGGGACAAACGGCGCAGGTCAGCGAGTCCACGGTGGTGCGCTTTGCGGCGGAGCTGGGCTATGCCGGGTATCCGGATATGCAGAAGGCCTTGCAGGAGCTGATCCGCGGCAAGCTCACATCCATCCAGCGCATTCAGGTGTCCCGCGACCAGATCAGCGGCGGGGATATTCTGGGCAGCGTGATGCAGCGGGACATGAACAGCATTCACGACATCATCGAGGAACTGGACAGAGATGTTTTTGAGCAGGTGGTGGACAAGCTGCTCCACGCCAAGCACATCTATATTCTGGGCGTCCGCTCCTCCTTCTTTCTGGCAGGTTACCTCAATTTCTATATGCACCTGATTTTTGAAAACGTAACACTGGTGCAGAGCAGCGCCGCTGGCGAGATCTACGAGCAGCTGGTACACATCGGGCCGGGAGATGTGCTGTTGAGCATCTGCTTCCCGCGTTACTCCAAAATGGCCATCCACGCGGTGCAGTTTGCCTGCTCCCGGCAGGCGGATGTTATCGCCATCACGGACAGTCCCATGTCGCCCATGTATCAGATGGCATCGCTGTCGCTGCTGGCGCCCAGCGACATGATCTCCTTTGTGGACTCCATGGCGGCGCCGCTGAGTTTGCTGAACGCGCTGATCCTGGCCGTGGGCCGCCAGCGCAGAGATGAGTTGTCCGCCACGCTGGCGGATATGGAACAGGTGTGGTCGAAGTACAGCATCTTCGGGAAAGAGGACGATGAGTGAGATCATAGTGATCGGCGGGGGAGCCGCCGGTATGATGGCGGCCATCACCGCCGCCCGGCAGGGTGCGGGTGTGACGCTGCTGGAGCCCAACGAGCGGTTGGGCAAAAAACTGAATATCACCGGCAAGGGCCGCTGCAACGTGACCAACGACTGCGATCAGGAGACGCTGATGGCCAATATCCCCGGCAACAGCCGGTTTCTGTACAGCGCCCTGACCCGCTTTACGCCGCAGGATACCATGGCGTTTTTCGAGGCGCTGGGCGTGCCGCTGAAGGTGGAGCGGGGAAACCGCGTGTTCCCGGTGTCTGACCGCTCCTTCGACATCTCCGGTGCGCTGGAGCGGGAGCTGCGGCGGCTGCACGTCCGCCTCCTCCGGGAGCGGGCGGCGGTGATCACCGTGGAGAACAGCGTGGTCACCGGCGTGGATACCGACAGGCAGCACCGCCCGGCGGACGCCGTGGTACTGGCTACCGGCGGCGTATCCTATCCCGGCACCGGTTCTACCGGCGACGGCTACACCATGGCGGCGGCGCTGGGACACACCATCGTGCCGCCACGGGGCTCGCTGGTGCCGCTGGAGAGCGATGATGCCGACTGCGCCGCCATGCAGGGACTGAGCCTGCGGAATGTGGAGGCCACGGTATACAACGGAAAGCATAAGCCGGTGTTCCGGGAATTCGGCGAGATGCTGTTCACCCACTTCGGCGTGTCGGGGCCGCTGATGCTGTCCGCCAGCGCCCATCTGCGCCGCTGGGATAAGGAACAGTACACCCTGTCCATCGACCTGAAGCCGGCGCTGGACGAGCAGAAGCTGGACGCCCGCATCCTGCGGGATGTCGGGGAGAACCCCAACCGGGATATGGCCAATATCCTGTCGGGACTGGTACACCGGAGCATGGTGCCGGTGCTGCTGCGCCGTCTGGCGCTGCCGGAGGGGGAGAAGGCTAACAGCCTGACAAAAGAGCAGCGCCGCCGTCTGGTACAGGAGCTGAAGCATTTTACGGTGCCTCTCACCGGGCCGCGCCCGGTGGCGGAGGCCATTGTCACCGCCGGCGGCATAAAGGTGGGGGAGGTCGTACCCAACACCATGGCGTCCAAACTGGTGGAGGGACTGTACTTTGCCGGCGAGGTGCTGGATGTGGACGCCTATACCGGCGGCTTCAACCTCCAGATCGCGTGGGCGACCGGATATCTGGCGGGCCTTTCCGCCGCAGAGAAATGAGGATGGAATGATGAATAAAAAACAATACGCCGTGGCCATTGACGGGCCCTCCGGCGCAGGTAAGAGCACGCTGGCGAGGGCGGCGGCGGAGCGGCTGGGTATCCTGTATGTGGATACCGGCGCCATCTACCGCACCATCGGCCTGTATGTGCAGCGCCGCGGCATCGACCCCAAGGACACGGCGGCGGTGCTGGCCGCGCTGCCGGATATCCGCATCGGCATGGATCACGATGCAGATGGGATGCAGCGGATGCTCCTGAACGGGGAGGACGTGACGGCGGACATCCGCCTGCCGGAGATCTCCATGTACGCCTCCGCCGTATCCGCCATTCAGGGCGTGCGGGATTTCCTGATGGAGATGCAGCGCTCTCTGGCGCGGGAGCGCAGTGTCATTATGGACGGCCGCGACATCGGCACGGTGGTGCTGCCCGATGCGGACGTGAAGATCTTCCTCTACGCCGACGTGGAGGTGCGGGCCAAGCGCCGCGAGCTGGAGCTGCGGCAGCGCGGCACGCCCAAGCCCTACGAGGAGGTGCTGCGGGAGATGGAGGAGCGGGACTACAACGACACACACCGCGCCGCGGCGCCCCTGCGGGCGGCGGACGACGCCATTATGGTGGACACCAGTTCCATGGATTTTGACGCCAGCCTTGCACTGCTGCTGGACGTAATACGGGGGAGTGTAACGAATTGAGGAACAAGTTCTATGCCAGAGCGTGGCGCATCCTGCGCCCCATCGTGCTGTTTTTCCTGCCGGTGGAGCTGCGGGGTACGGAGAATCTGGAGGACGAGGCGGCGATCCTGTGCGCCAACCACTCCAGCGCGTGGGATCCCATCCTGCTGGTGCTGGCCATGCCCCAGAGCTTCAACCTGCGGATCATGGCGAAGAAGCAGCTGTTCTCCATCCCGCTGGTGCGCTGGTTCCTGCGGAACATGGGGGTATTCCCGGTGGACCGGGGCAACAGCGATATCGGCGCGGTGAAAACCGCCATCTCCAGCCTGCGGGACGACTGGAACCTGCTGATCTTCCCGGAGGGGACGCGGGTGAAAAAGCCGGGGCAGGTGACGCCCAAGAGCGGCGCCGGGATGATGGCTATCCGCGCCGGCGTGAAGATGGTACCGGTGTTTATCGGCACGGCCAAGCGCCTGTTCCGCAAGACGGTCATCATCTTCGGCAAGCCCTTTGCGCCCACCTATACGGGCCGCAAGGGAACGGCGGAGGAGTATCAGGCCAACACGGACGAGGTCATGCGCCGCGCCTATGAGCTGGGTGGTGTGTCATGCCTGTGATCTTGGCAAAGTCCGCCGGATTCTGCTACGGCGTGGAGCGTGCGGTGAAGCTGGCGGAGCAGACCGCCCGCGAAAAGGGAAACTGCGTCATGCTGGGCAGCATCATCCACAACGCCCATGTGGTGCGGGAGCTGGAGGCGCTGGGCGCCCGGCAGGTAGACGACATATCGCAGGTGCGGCCGGGGGAGACGGTCATCATCCGCTCCCATGGCGAGACGCGGCAGGTCTATCAGCAGCTGGAGGCGCTGGGCGCGGAGGTGGTGGACGCCACCTGTCCCAATGTGCGGCGTATCCAGCGGCTGGTGGCAGGCGCCGGGGAGGAGGGACGTACCCCTCTCATCATTGGGGAGCAGCACCATCCGGAGGTGCTGGGCGCAGCCAGCTGGTCGGAGGATTCCGTCATTGTGGACGGCCCGGCGGCGCTGGAAGCGTGGCTGGCGGTGGACCCTGCGCGGCGCACGATGCCCCTGATGGCAGTGGCGCAGACCACCTATATCCGCACTCTCTGGGACGACTGCGTAAAAATTTTAAAAAAACAGTGTACAAATGTGAAAATCTCTGATACAATATGTAATGCTACGCATAAGCGTCAGTCGGAAGCGGCGGAAATTGCCGCCATGTCGGACGTGATGGTCGTGGTCGGAGATCGTAAGAGTGCCAACACCAAACATTTAACGGAGATTTGCAGCGCGAGATGCCCCGTCGTCTATCAGGTCGAACGGGTGAATGAGCTCAAGGGTGACTTTCTTAACGGATGTTCTGTGGCGGGGCTTACAGCCGGCGCGTCCACGCCTGCGGGCATCATTAAGGAGGTATATGCAAGAATGAGCGACGAGATCAAGAACATGGAAGCTACCGAAGAGAGCTTCGAGGAAATGCTGGAAAAATCTTTTAAGACTTTGAATACAGGAGAGAAGGTAACCGGTATCGTGACTGCCGTTGGCCCCACCGAGGTACAGGTCGATCTGGGCTGCAAGCAGGCAGGTTATATTTCCATCAACGAGCTGTCCGCCGATCCCAACGTGAAGCCTGAGGATGTGGTGAAGGTCGGCGATGAGATCGAGACCTACATCATCCGCGTCAACGACGTGGAGGGCTATGCCATGCTGTCCAAGAAGCGTCTGGACGCTGTCAAGGTCTGGGAGGACATCGAAAAGGCCCGCGAGGAGAAGACCACTCTGGAGGGCAAGGTCACCGAGGAGAACAAGGGCGGCATCGTTGTCAACGTCAAGGGCGTGCGCGTGTTCGTGCCCGCTTCCCAGTCCGGTCAGCCCCGCGGCGCTGAGCTGAGCGCCATGATCGGCCAGACCGTCTCCCTGCGCATCACCGAGGTCAACCGTGCCCGCCGCCGCGTGGTCGGCTCCATCAAGGCCGTGACCTACGAGGCCCGTCAGGCTGCACAGGCTGAGATCTGGGAGAACATTGAGGTCGGCAAGCACTACACCGGTACGGTCAAGTCCATGACCTCCTACGGTGTGTTCGTGGATATCGGCGGCGTGGACGGTATGGTACATATCTCCGAGCTGTCCTGGTCCCGCATCAAGAACCCCGCTGAGGTGGTTTCCGTGGGCGACACGCTGGATGTGTATGTCATCTCCTTCGATCCCGAGAAGCGCAAGATCTCTCTGGGCGTGAAGGATCGCTCCTGCAATCCCTGGGATAAGTTCATGGAGACCTATCATGTGGGTGACGTGGCCAGTGTCCGCATCGTCAAGCTGATGACCTTCGGCGCTTTCGCTGAGGTCGTGCCCGGCGTGGACGGTCTGATCCACATCTCCCAGATCGCAGATCGCCGCATCGAGAAGCCCGGCGACGTGCTGGCTGAGGGCGACATCGTGGACGCCAAGATCACGGCCATCGACGAGGAGAAGCAGAAGATCTCCCTGTCCATCCGTGCGCTGCTGGCTCCCTCCGCCGAGGACGAGGGCGACGACGAGTAAAAAATGTCTGTAAAAAAGCAGCGGTACATTTGTACCGCTGCTTTTTTACACAAAAAGTATACCTGTACATTTACGCATTTGCACCCAAATCACAGTATGTTAAGTTTCTGCTAATTAGTAGAACCGATAATTAGTACACGTTTATCGAAAGAAAAAGGTGCATTATATGAGTTTAATAAGATGCGGAAAGTTGAGATATCAAGCAGATATGTTACCACTGGAGCCAATCGGAGGCAATACAACGGTGACGGCTTTAGCGGGAAATACCGGATATAGTTACAACACCGGCCTATCTATTTCGGCTTCAATTGATGATGCCTTGGCAAACGCGCAAGAAAATATAGGGCCTGTTGTATGCGATAGTTTGGATACCGATATTGAAGAGGATATGACACAAGTAATTTACTATGTGTCAGACATTCATATTGAGCATCAACTTGAGGTAATTGGAAAGACATTTGCTGATGTCAGAAAACTGATTAGGAAGAAAGTAAATGAACTTGTGAGTTCTATAGATGAAGACAAGGGAACAATTCTTGTAGCGGGAGATGTTGCTGATAGTGTAGAACTGACTAATATTTTCTATGACGAATTAAACCAAAGGTTGTTGCAAAATGCGAACAGAATTGATTGGCGTATTATTGCTGTTCTTGGTAACCATGAGCTTTGGAATGCAAGTCAAAGGAGATGGTTCAAACCTAATGTCACTGCAATCATCAGAAAATATAAGAAAACTATACCAGTTCAACTGCTTGAAAATGAGTTGTTTGTTAACTATAAAGGGAAAAATGAGTACATACTTGATGAAGAAACCATATTAAAAGCAGAACCAGTTGAAATTGCTGATCTTATCATGAATAGCACCGTGGTCATATTAGGCGGGATTGGTTTTTCTGGTCGGAACCCTATTTTTAACGCGACAAAAGGTCTTTATAGAGATGTACTAACGCCGAAGGAGGACGTCGATAGGACTCAACGTTTTTCTGCTGTTTATGATAAGGTGCTACAGTGTGCTGAGACTAAGCGGGTGATTGTTTTAACACATACACAAATGCAAAACTGGTCTACTAAGCAATACAATCCCAATTGGGTTTATATAAATGGACACACACATCAAAATACTTCGATTCGCAGTAGAGATGGGGCGACGGTTTTCTCAGACAATCAAATAGGCTATAAGCCCCAGAAAATTAAATTAAAATCTTTTCGAATTAAAGGTGTTTATGATCCGTTTGATCAGTGGAGCGATGGAATTTACAGGATAACGGCAGAGCAATATCAAGATTTTAATCGGGGACGTGGCATTTCAATGGGCGGTTTTAAGCGTGAAGGCGAAATTTATGCAATCAAGCGCAACAATACCTACATGTTTTTCCTGAAAAGAACGACCCTTTGCGTTTTGGAAGGCGGCCGCATTCGTAAGGCCACTCATGATATTGAATACTATTATGATAATTTGCCGATTTACTGTGACATCATTAAACAAAGATTACGTCCGTATAGGGAAGCATTGAAAAAAATCGCAAGAGAGGTCAAATTAATTGGGGGAGACGGCAGAATACATGGTTGCATTGTAGATGTCGATTTTTTACATCATATTTTTTTGAATCCATTTGACGGCTCAATTATTCCTTATTGCGCTACTGATATGGAAAAAAGAACGGTTTTCCCGAATGTGCTTAGTATGCTCAAGTCCGTGGATAGAAGTATATATTTTCCGAACCAACACCTAACGGAGCATTTTGTGTTGCTTTCGCAAAAGAATCAATTACCGTTACTGTCTGGGCGGACGAATGAGGGTGAGTACGCAATAGAACGTGCATCTGAAATTGTCTACGACAAGAAGATGTATCAATCGTCAAGAATCATGCGTTCCATGCAATATGTATTCGAAGGAAATGTGGTACGTATTTGGAGAGATGAATTACTGGAAGACGCTATTGTGATAGATATGGGGATTTCTGAGAAAGTGTCTAAATCTCTCGAACAAAAAACAAGTTTATCAATAACAAATAGCGGGTAAGGCTAAATTTAAAGTACTGGCTACCTTCTATCGTTAAAAAATACACAATTGCGGGAGGTAATAATTGGAAGATTCTCCAATTTCACTTTTTGTTCCTTTGTGGTAAAATTAACAATTAGAGATTAAAGGGAAAGTGAGGAACTGCACTATGCCATTTGCAGATTATCAGGAAATGTATCGTCAGAAGCTGACCACTGCGGATGAGGCGGTCAAGGTCATCAAGTCCGGCGACTGGGTGGACTACGGATTTTGTGCCATCCACCCCCGCGTGCTGGATGAGGCGCTGGCTCGCCGCGCACCGGAGCTGGAGGATGTGAAGGTCCGGGGTGGCATCAGTCTGTGGAAGCCGGCGATCTTCGATATTGAGGATCCGGTGCATCATATCATCTATAACTCCCACCACATGAGCGGCGTGGAGCGTCACCATATCGCCAGCGGCGCGTGCTTCCACGAGCCGATGCGCTATTCCGAGCTGCCCCGCTACTACTACGACCATATCACGCCGCCGGATGTGGCCATGTTCCAGGTCGCACCCATGGATAAGCACGGCTACTTCAATTTCGGCCTGTCCGCATCCCACCTGAAGGCAGTGTGTCAGATGTCCAAGGTGGTCATCGTAGAGGTCAACGAGAATATGCCCCGTTGTCTGGGCGGCTTCGACAACTGTATCCACATCAGCGAGGTGGATATGGTGGTGGAGGGCCGTAATGACCCCATGGGCATCCTGCCCTCCGGTGCAGCCACGGAGGTGGATAAGGCGGTGGCGCAGCTCATCGTGGAGCAGATCCCCGACGGCGCCTGTCTCCAGCTTGGCATCGGCGGTATGCCCAACACTGTGGGCGCCATGCTCTGCGAGTCTGATCTGAAGGATCTGGGCGTGCATACGGAGATGTACGTGGACGCCTATGTGGATCTGGCCATGGCGGGGAAGGTTACCTGCGCCCGGAAGAACATCGACCGGGGCCGTCAGGTCTTCGCCTTCGCCGCCGGTACCCAGAAACTCTACGACTATCTGGATGACAACCCCGCCTGTATGGCCGCGCCTATCAGCTACACCAACGACATCCGCACCATCGCGTCCATCGACAACTTTGTTTCCATCAACAACGCCGTGGACGTGGATCTGTATGGGCAGGTCAACGGCGAGACGGCGGGCATCAAGCAGATCAGCGGCGCCGGCGGTCAGCAGGACTTTGTGCTGGGCGCGTATCTGTCCAAGGGCGGCAAGAGCTTCATCTGCCTGTCCTCCACCTTCAAGGATAAGGACGGCTCCATGAAATCCCGCATCCGTCCCACGCTCCAGCCCGGCTCTGTGGTGACGGATACCCGCGTGAACACCATGTATGTGGTGACGGAGTATGGTTGCGTCTGTCTCAAGGGGCTGAGCGTATGGGAGCGGGCGGAGAAGCTGATCTCCATCGCCCATCCCGACTTCCGGGAGGAGCTGATCCGTGCGGCGGAGCAGCAGAAGATCTGGTACCCCCACAACAGAAGATGAACGGGGGAGGGGCGCGCAGCGCCCCTCCTTTTGCACCATATTGGGGTGGCAAGGGAATTCCCTTTACGGGCAGACGGTGGGAATTGTCCTTGTAAAAGACGCAGAAATGCGGTATACTGATAAAAATAAAACGAAAAGGACAGGAGCGAGCGCCTATGGGAAAGCTGTTTGCGAGGATGCGGAAAAGCGTCAAGGAAAAGGTGCATCCCCACTGCGCGGCCATCGTGCCGGCGGCGGGGAAGTCCGCCCGCATGGGCGGCGAGGACAAGATGTTTTCCCAGCTGTGCGGCGTGCCGGTGCTGGCGCGGACACTGACCGCGCTGGATCGGGCCGTACTGGTGGACGAGATCGTGGTGGCTGTCCAGCCGGAGAAGCTGGAGGAGGTGGCGGCGCTGGTCAGCCGCACCGGTATCCGCAAGCCCATCCGGGTGGTGGAGGGCGGTGCCAACCGCGCTGAGTCGGTGCTGCTGGCAGCACTGGAGGCAAGCGAGGACACGGAGTATCTGGCGATCCACGACGGGGCGAGGCCGCTGATTTTGCCGGAGCAGGTGGATGAGATGATCCGACTGGGGCAGCGCACCTACGCGGTGGCGCCTGCGCTGCCGGTGACGGACACGGTGAAGGTGGCGGATCTGTCGGGTCTGGTGCTGTCCACACCGGATCGCAGCACACTGTTCGCCGTGCAGACGCCGCAGGTATTTCAGGCCAGCATCCTGAAGGCGGCGCTGCAATCCGCCATCGACGCGGAGGCGCCTATCACAGACGATTGCTCTGCTGTGGAGCGGCTTGGCAAGGAGGTCTACTTGACACCGGGTTGGCGGGAGAATATCAAGATCACCACGCCGGAGGATCTGGCCGTCGCGGAGGCGTTCCTGCGCAGGAGAGGGGAGAACCAATGATCGGTATACGGATCGGACACGGGTACGACGTACACCGTCTGACAGAGGGGCGGCCTCTGATACTGGGCGGCGTCCATATTCCCTATGAGCGGGGATTGCTGGGACATTCCGACGCGGATGTACTGGCCCACGCGGTGATGGACGCCCTACTGGGTGCGGCGGCGCTGGGCGACATCGGCGGGCTGTTTCCCGACAGCGACGAGCGCTGGCGGTGCGCGGACAGTTTGCGCCTTCTGGAGCAGGTGACGGCGCATCTGGCGGAAAACGGCTGGGAGATCGGCAATGTGGACGCCACCGTGCTGGCGCAGGCGCCCAAGCTGGCGCTCTACATCCCGGAGATGCGGCAAAAGCTGGCGGCTGCCATGGGGGTGAACGCCTCACAGGTGTCCGTTAAGGCCACCACCGAGGAGCATCTGGGATTTACCGGCGCGGGGGAGGGCATGGCCTGCCACGCCGTGGCGCTGTTAAGCAGAAAATAAACGAGCATACGATACAGGGCGGGGCTATCCGAACGGGATGGTCCCGCCTTCACGCTGCCGTCGAGGGGTGCATAAAATGGCGTGTGAGGAGGTGCGATATGGAGGAATATCTGCTGACCGCCCGTTCCGTCACGCACGCCCAGCGCATGATGCAGGTATTGGCACAGAACGGATATCACGCTGCCATGGGCCGTTCGCCGGTAAGACTGAGCGGCAGCGGCTGCGGCTATGTGCTGCGTATGCAGGGTCGCCGGGCGGCGGAGGAGGCAGCGGAATTGCTGCGCGGTCTTGGATTTGCACCCCTGCGCGTGTTTCGGCGGCAGGGGCATGGATATAGCGAGGTGGAGGTATGATCTATCTGGACGCCGGTGCAACAACGCTGCAAAAGCCGGAGCGTGTGCGCCGTGCGATGTACGATGCGGTGGCGGCCATGAGCTCGCCGGGGCGGGGCAGCTATCCCGCCACGCGGTTGGCGGAGGAGACGGATTTTCAGTGCCGCAGTCTGGCGGCGGAGCTGTTCGGCGTGGACGATCCGGCAAGAGTGGTGTTCACCGCCAACGCCACCCACGGGCTGAACATCGCCATCAAAACGCTGGTAAGGCCGGGGAGCCGGGTCATCATCTCCGGGTATGAGCACAACGCGGTGACAAGGCCGCTCCACGGTATCCCTGGCGTGGAGCTGACGGTGGTGGACACACCGCTCTTTCGGCCGGAGGCGATGCTGGCGGAGTTTGAGCAGGCGCTGGACGCCGGGGCGGACGCGGTGGTCTGCACCCATGTATCCAACGTGTTCGGCTACCGCCTGCCGGTAGAGGGCATCGCCGCCGCCTGTCGAAAACGAGGCGTACCCTTTGTGCTGGACGCTTCCCAGTCGGCGGGGATGCTGCCCATCTCCCTGCGTGATTTGGGGGCGGCGTTTATCGCCATGCCGGGACACAAGGGGCTGTACGGCCCACAGGGGACGGGTCTGCTGCTCTGCGGCGGCGACGAGGCCGTGCCGCTGCTGGAGGGCGGCACCGGATCCCAATCCCTTTTGCAGCATATGCCGGAGGCGCTGCCCGACCGGTTGGAGGCGGGGACCCACAATATGCCCGGTATCGCCGGCTTATTGGAGGGGTTGCGCTTCGTCCGGGAGACGGGGATCCGGCGCATCGCCGATCACGAGAGGCATCTTGCCATGCACATGGCGGAGCTGCTGGAGGAGATCAACGGCGTAGAGCTGTTCCGGGACAGGGACTTTGCCCATCAAACGGGCGTTCTCAGCTTCCGCGTCGACGGCTGGGACTGCGAGGAGCTGGGGGAGCGTCTGGCAGCGCAGGGAGCCGCCGTGCGGGCAGGTCTGCACTGTGCGCCCCTTGCCCATCGCACGGCGGGGACGCTGGAAACCGGCACCATCCGACTGAGTATGTCCGCTTTCAACACGCCCTGCGAGGCAGCGCGCTTTGCCGCCATACTGCGGCGAGCGGTTCGTTAAATTGCAAGGTTTCACCAATATTTTTTTGTTGCATTTTCCCAATATTTTTTATATAATGGTAGCATCTATTTTTATGCGAAGTTTTTGTCTGATACAGGAAGGTTGACAGTATGGAGACAGTGCTGGCATTTTTAGAAAAGATTGGGAATTACTTATTACTGGTGCGGTTTACGGACATTCTGGACGTGATCATCATCGCGTTCCTCGTCTATAAGCTGCTGGATCTGGTGAAGAGCACACGGGCGGAGAACATCCTCAAGGGCGTGGTGATCTTCCTGCTGGCGCTGTGGCTGTCGGAGATCTTCCACCTGAACGGCATCGCCTATATACTGGGCAACATGGTGCAGGTGGGTATTCTGGCCCTCATCATCCTGTTCCAGCCGGAGATCCGCCAGATCCTGGAAAAGCTGGGCAGCCGGAATATCCGGCTGCTGCGGGCGTTTACACCGGCGCAGCAGCAGACGGAGCTGGAAAAGGCCATCGACCAGACGGTCATCGCCTGCAGCGAGATGTCCAAGACCAAGACGGGCGTGCTCATCGTGTTCGAGCGGCACATCCTGCTGGACGATATGGTGCGCAGCGGCACAACGCTGGACGCCGCCGTATCCTCCGAGCTGCTGAAGAACATCTTCTTCGTGAAGGCCCCCATGCATGACGGCGCTGTCATCATCCGGCACGGACGGATTCTGGGCGCGGGCTGTATGCTGCCGCTGTCCAAGAACGTGAACCTCAGCCGCGATCTGGGAATGCGGCACCGGGCGGGCATCGGCATGAGTGAGAACTCCGACGCTGTGGTGGTCATCGTGTCGGAGGAGACAGGCTCCATCTCCGTGGCGGTGGGCGGTATGCTCAAGCGCCACCTGATGCCGGAGACACTGTCCAAGCTGCTGCGCAATGAGCTGATGCCGCAGCCGGAGGAACCGGAGGACAAGCCGCGCCGCAGTCTGACGGAGGTGCTGGGTCTGCGCAGGAAGGAGGGTGACAATGGAACAGAACAATGAGAAGACCGGCTTCAGCCAGAAGAAAGCGCTGCAGGTCATCATCTCCATTCTGGTTGCCATCGCCGTGTGGGTCTATGTGGACGTGGAGAAAGCGCCTGACCGCACGAAGACCATCCGCGATATCCCGGTGGAGTTTTCCGGCGAGTCTACTACACTGGCGGACAAGAACCTGATGCTTCTGTCCGGCTACGATACCACGGTGGATCTGACCATCAAGGGCCCCAAGCGGGAGCTTGTCAAGATCGGCAAGGACACTGTGCGGCTGGTGGCCAGCACGTCCGGCATCGATTCCGTGGGCGTCCACACCCTGCGGTGGGATGTGGTCTATCCCGACGGCGTACAGGCCTCCGCCCTGTCGGTGGACTGGGCCAGCAAGTATAAGGTGACCGTCACAGTGGGTGAGCTGTATACCAAGGAGGTACCGGTGGACTGCACAGTGACCGGCGAGGTGGCCGAGGGCTACTTCACCGGCGATCTGGTGCTTGATCCCGTCAAGCTGGTGCTGCGCGGTCAGCGGGACGACCTGTTGAATGTGGCCTATGCCAAGCTGACGGTAGATATCACCGACGCGACGAGGTCGATCATCAAGACCGAGAGCGTGCAGCTCTACGACAATGACGACAACCCTGTGGATAACAGCAGCATCCGCACCAACGCCAGTCTGATCCAGGTCAAGGTGCCTGTGCTGACCACCAAGGAGGTCAGTCTGGCAGTGAAGCTGTCCGGGGTGCCGGGCGCAGCCGCACAGAGCATCAAGACCACCGTTACGCCCACCAGTGTGCGGCTCATCGGTGAGGCGGATGTGCTGGAGAATATCAACGAGATCGTGCTGGCCACCCTGTATATCGAGGATCTTGAGCTCTGGCAGCAGAACAGCTATGTGGTCACGGCGCCGGACGGCACCTGGCTGGCCAACAGCAACGAGGTAGCCACCGTGGAGATCTCCATGGAGGGCATCGAGGAAAAGACCGTCACGGTGAACAGCTTCAGCTACGCCAATGTACCGGACGGCCTGTACGCGGAGATCACCGAGCAGCTGGATGTGCGGCTGTGGGGTCTCAGCGAGGAGCTGGAGAAGCTGGACGCCTCCGCGCTGACGGCCACGGCGGATCTCAGCGACGTAACGGAAACGGGCAGCTACCGTGTACCGGTAACGGTGACGGTCAGCGGCTATAAGGATGTGACGGTGAAGGGCAGCTACGAGGTGACGGTGTATATCACCGACGTGGCGCCGGAGCCGCCTGCGGATACAGACAGCCAGCCGGTGAAGAAACCGTGAGGCTGGCATGGAGGTAAAGAATGACACAGATCGCAACAGTGGAAAAGCTGCTGCCTGGTGGGTATGCGGAGATCTCCGTACCCCGCAAGTCCGCCTGCGGACACGATTGCGAGGAATGCGCCGGATGCGGCATGACGGGCGCGGCTATCCGCGCCCGGGCAAAGAATAACGCCGACGCCCGGCCAGGCGACAAGGTCGTGGTGGAGAGCAGCACCAAAAAGCTGCTGGGCGTGGTGGCACTGGTGTATTTACTGCCCGTGGTGGGCTTCCTGCTGGGATACTTCCTGACAGAGGGGCTGATGACGGAAAACTGGCGCTACGTCACGGCGCTGGCGGCGGCGGCTCTGTTCTTCCTGCCCAGCGTGTTCTATGACCGCCATGCAAGGAAAAACGAGAGCCTGACCTACACCATCCTGCGGCTGTTCTGACGGATGTTCGGATATGTACGGCCCTCGAATGACCGGCTGACGGAGGAGGAACGGCAGACGTTCCAAGCCGCCTACTGCGGCCTGTGCCATACGCTGGGTAAGCGGTACGGCGCGACGGGACGGATGATCCTCAACTATGACCTGACGTTTCTGGCTATGCTCCTGTCGGAGGGCGGCGGCACCTGCGAAAAGCGGTGCGCCGTCCACCCCGTCCGGAAGCGGCGGTGTGCCTGCGGTGACGCCGCTATGGATGTGGCAGCCGATATGAGCGTGATCCTGACATGGTGGCAGATACAAGACGGCATCGCCGACCATGGCTTTTTTAAGGGACTGAAGTACAGGGCGGCCGCGCTGCTGCTGCGTCGGGCTTATCGCAAGGCGCAGAGACGACAGCCGGATTTTGACAAGGAGACACAGCGGCACCTGACGGCGCTGGCGGCGTTGGAAAAGGAAAAATGTCCGTCGCTGGATCGCCCGGCAGATACGTTTGCGGCGCTGCTGGCCGGCGCCGCCCAACACATCGCAGCCCCGGTGAAGCGCCGTGTAACGGAGCAGCTCCTGTACCATCTGGGCCGCTGGGTCTATCTGGTGGACGCGGCGGACGACTTGGCGGACGACCTGCGCACCGGAAGCTACAACCCGCTGACGCTGCGTTTTCCGTTGGAGGCCGGCGCGCTGACAGCGGAGGGACGGCAGCAGTTTGCCGCCACGCTGGACGGCTCGGTACGGGCTATGGCGGCGGCGTTTGAGCTGGCGGACTTCGGCGTGTACACGCCGGTGATCCGCGCCACCGTCTATGAAGGACTATATCTGGTGGGCGCCGCCGTACTGAACGGCACGTTCCACCGACGGAGACGAGAGAGACAAGCTATACGAAAGGCGGACACCAACGATGCGTGATCCCTATCAGGTGCTGGGTGTACCCAGCACCGCGACGGACGATGAAGTGAAGAAAGCCTATCGAGATCTGGCGCGGAAATATCACCCGGACAATTACCACGACAACCCGCTGGCGGATCTGGCGCAGGAGCGCATGAAGGAGATCAACGAGGCCTACGAGAGCATCCAGAGCCAGCGCAAGGCCGCCCGGAACGGCGGCGGATACAGCGGTACGGCGGGCGCTGCTGGCTACGGCGGGTACAGACCGGACTACGGTACGGGCTATTCCTCGCCCTACGGTACCGGCGCCACGCGGCTCCAGCGTGTACGCATGGCCATCTCGCAGGGGAATCTGAACCTTGCGGAGGAGCTGCTGAACGCCCAGACCGACCACGATGCGGAGTGGAACTTCCTCAAGGGCGTGATCTGCACCCGGCGGGGGTGGCTGGACGAGGCGCGGCAGTATTTTCAGACGGCGGTGCAGATGGATCCCGACGATCCGGAGTACCAGCAGGCGCTGGATATGGCGGAGGGTCGTCAGAGCACCTACCGTCCCGCCGGCTACGGCAGCGTCACCACCGGCGGCTGCGACAACACCGACTGCCTGCGGCTGTGCGGCATCAGCCTGTGCTGCAACGCACTGGGCGTACCCGTTTGCTTTTGCTGACACAGGAGAGGCGCGGCCTCTCTTTTCCCAATAAAACGAAGGAGATGATCGAGTGGTCAGAAGTATGACCGGCTACGGCCGCGCCCGCGAGATGCGCGGCGGCCGCGATATCACGGTGGAGGTACGCTCCGTCAACAACCGCTATCTGGACTGCACCGTGAAGATGCCCCGCGCCTATATTTTCGCGGAGGACGCCATCAAGACCCGCGTGCAGAAGGCGGTGTCCCGGGGCAAGGTGGATGTGTTCGTCACCATCGACGCCACCGGCGCCGATGAGACGGTGGTTTCCGTCAACGAGGCGCTGGCAAGAGGCTACTACGAGGCGCTGACGCGCCTGAAGGAGTCCTTTGGTATGGAGGGGAGCATCACACCGGATATGCTGGCAAAATTCCCCGATGTGCTGACCGTTACCAAGGCGGAGGAGGATGTGGACGCCATTGCCGCCGATATCTGCGCCGTGCTGGACAGTGCGCTGGCATCCTACAACGAGATGCGCGCCGTAGAGGGCGCGAAGCTGGCCGAGGACGTGGGCAGCCGCGCCGATACCATCGAAGAGACGGTGGGCCGCGTGGAGCAGCGCTCTCCGGAGACGGTGGCGGCTTACCGCCAGCGGCTGGAGACCAAGATGATGGAGGTACTGCAATCCGCCACTATTGACGAGTCCCGCATCCTCACCGAGGCGGCGATCTTTGCCGACAAGGTCGCGGTGGACGAGGAGACGGTGCGGCTGCACAGCCACATGGCCCAGCTGCGTACCATGCTGGCGGGGGATATCCCGGTCGGCCGGAAGCTGGACTTTCTGGTGCAGGAGATCAACCGCGAGTGCAACACCATCGGCTCCAAGTGCAACGACCTGACCATCGCGCAGGACGTGGTGAACATGAAGGCCGAGGTGGAGAAGATCCGCGAGCAGATCCAGAACATCGAGTGAGGGCTGAGTCATGCAGCTTGTCAACATCGGCTTCGGCAGCCTGATCTCTGCCGAACGGCTCATCGCCGTGGTCAGCCCCGACTCCGCGCCGGTCAAGCGTCTGGTGCAGGAGGCACGGGATCGCGGTATGCTCATCGACGCCACATTTGGGCGTAAAACGGCGTCCGTATTTATCATGGACAGCGACCATGTGGTGCTGTCGGCGCTCAGCACGGAAAAAATGGCGCCCCGTCTTGGCCTGACGGTGAAAGATCTGGCAGAGGAGGAATAAGTGTTGAACAAAAGAGGAAAGACCTTCATCATTTCCGGGCCCTCCGGCGTGGGTAAGAGCACGGTGCTCCACGCCCTGTTTGCGGGACGGGACGATCTGTATTTTTCCGTGTCCGCCACCACCCGCGCACCTCGTGAGGGAGAGCGGGACGGCGTGGACTACCACTTCATCCACGCGGATCGCTTCCGCGAGATGATCGAGGGCGATGCGTTTCTGGAGTATGCCGAGTATGTGGGCAACTTCTACGGCACACCGAAAAAATATGTGGACGAGGCCATGGAGCAGGGCAAGGACGTGATTCTCGACATCGAGATCCAGGGCGCGGCGCAGGTCTGCGCCAAACGACCGGAGACGGTACGGATCTTCATCGCACCCCCCAGCTGGGAGGAGCTGGAGCGCCGCCTCACCGCCCGCGGCACGGACACGCCGGAGAAGGTGCAGAAGCGTCTGCTCCGGGCGCAGGTGGAGCTGAAGAACGCCAGCGACTACAACTATTTTGTCATCAACGATACGGTGGAGCAGGCAGTGGAGGAGCTGCGCGCGATCCTGTGCGCCGAGCACTGCAAGCCCGCCGAGCGTATGGAATACATTCTCAACGGAAAGGAAATGTGATTATTATGATGCTGTATCCTGCAATGAACAAACTGACGGAGTATATCCCCAACCGCTATATGATGGTGAATGTGGTGGCGCGCCGCGCCCGCCAGATCGCCGCCGAGGCCGAGGCCAAGGGCGAGCATCTGGAGGAAAAGCCCGTGACCGAGGCCATCAATGAGGTGGCGGAGGGCAAGTTCGTAGCCAACCCCGTCATCGAGGAAGAGAACATCTGACATGGCTGTGATCGCCAAGGTGGCTGTGCAGGCGGCGCCCTACGCCATCGACAAGGTATACGACTACCTGCTGCCCCGCGATGTGGGCGGGCAGGTGGGCTGTCGTGTGCTGGTACCCTTTGGCAGGGGGAACCGTCTCAGCGAGGCGGTGATCCTGGCAACGGGGGAGGGCGTACCGGACAAGCCCCTGAAAACGGTGCGCACCCTGCTGGACGCGGAGCCGGTGGTGTCGGAGAAGGAAATACGGCTGGCGCTGTGGATGCGGCAGCGGTATTTCTGCACGTTCTACGACGCTCTGCACACCATCCTGCCTGCGGCGGTGTGGTACCGCTACCGGGAGATGTGGCGTCTGGCAAGGGACGTGCTGCCGGAGACGCTGCCGGAAAAGGAGGCGGCGGTATGCCGCCTCTTACTGGATGGGCCGATGGAAACGGAAGCTCTGAAGCAGGCACTTGGCGATGATACGGCGCTGCTGTTGCAGCGCATGGAAAAGGCGGGGATGCTCTGCCGCGAGACGGAGTCCCGCCGCAAGGTGCGGGACAAGGTGGATGTGTTTGCGAAGCTGGCGGTGCCGGTGGAGCAGGCGCTGGAGCTGGTGGGAAAGACCGCCCGCCGCCAGCGCGAGGTGGTGACGTTTCTGGCGCAAAACGGCGAAACGGGGATGCACGACCTGTGCTATTTCACCGGCGCGTCCCGCAAGACGGTGGAGCTGCTGGCGCTGAACGGCACCGTATCCCTGCGGGAGCAGGAAGCGTACCGTATTACTGAAAAGCTGTACGCTGTAAAGGCAGAAGCCATTACATTAAACGACGAGCAGCAGCAGGTCTATGAGGACATTTTACAGCAGGCGCTGTCCGGAAAAGCGGGCGTCACGCTGCTGCAAGGTGTGACCGGCAGCGGCAAAACGCTGGTCTATATCCGACTGGCGCAGGAGTTGCTGCACCGCGGCAGGTCCGTGATGATCCTGGTGCCGGAGATCGCGCTGACGCCCCAGATGCTGGCGCGCTTTACCGCGTATTTCGGAGATGAGGTGGCGCTGCTGCACAGCGGTCTGCGCCTGACAGAGCGATACGACCAGTTTAAGCGCATCCGCCGGGGAGAGGCGCACATTGTGCTGGGGACCCGGTCGGCGGTGTTCGCGCCGCTGCGGGATATCGGCCTCATCGTCATGGATGAGGAGCAGGAGGGCTCCTATGAGTCGGAGACGTCACCCTGCTACCACGCCCGGGACATCGCCAAGTACCGCTGTTTGCAGGAGGGCGCACGGTTGCTACTGGGTTCCGCCACCCCTACGGTGGAGACGGCGTACTGGGCGGAAAAGGGTGACTATCAGAAGGCGCTGCTGCGGCAGCGCTACAACCGGCAGGCGTTGCCGCAGGTCATCATAGCGGATCTGCGGCAGGAGCTGCGGGAAGGGCGGAACGGCATCATCAGCTGGCCGCTCTACGAGGAATTACAAAAAAATCTGGCGGCTGGGGAGCAGAGCATTCTGTTCCTCAACCGCCGGGGCAGCAGCCGCCAGCTGCTGTGTCCCCAGTGTACCTATGTACCCAAATGTCCGCGGTGCAGCGTGTACCTTACCTACCACAGCGCCAACGGACGGCTGATGTGCCACTACTGCGGCTATTCCGAAAAAGCGCCGGAGGTCTGTCCCGAATGCGGCGGACAGTTCAAGCACATTGGCGTTGGCACCCAGCGGGTGGAGGAGGAGCTGCATCGGATCTTCCCCGGCACGGCGCTGCTGCGGATGGACGCGGACACCGTATCCGTGGGACACGAGGCCATCCTGCGGGAGTTTGAGGAGAAGCGGGTGCCTATCCTGCTGGGAACGCAGATGGTGGCCAAGGGACTGGATTTTGAAAATGTGACGCTGGTGGGTGTCCTCGGCGCGGACACGTCGCTGTATGTGGATCACTACCGGGCGGCAGAGCGCACCTTCAATCTGTTGACGCAGGTGATCGGGCGGGCCGGACGGGGCAATAAGGCGGGACGAGCCGTGATCCAGACCTACACGCCCCAGAACGACGTGATCCAAGCGGCGGCGCAGCAGGATTATCAGCGGTTCTATGACGCGGAGATCCAGCTTCGGAAGCTGCGGCGAGACCCGCCCTTTGCCGACCAGTTCACCGTGACGGTAACGGGGCAGGAGGAAAACGCCGTGCGGCAGGCGCTTGACCTGCTGACCCGTAGTCTGCGTCAGGCGGCGCAGAAGCCGCCGTACAGCGCCATGGAGCTGCAAATACTGGGGCCGGCGCCTGCGCCGGTGGTCAAGGTGAACGGCAGCTACCGCTACCGCACCATGGTGCTGGGCCGCAACGACCGGCAGCTCCGGCAGTTGCTGAGCGCATTTATGAGAGAGTTCGCGCAGCGGGGTGAAAACCGCCGCCTGCACATCTATACCGACTGCAATCTGATGGATTGACTCTGAAAAAGCGAGGTAAGAACAATGGCGTTAAGGAAAATTGCTTTACAGGGAGAACCCTGCCTGACCAAGGTGTGCCGTCCGGTGACGGATTTTAACGGCCGTCTGCATACGCTGCTGGACGATCTGGCGGACACGCTGGCGGAATCCGGCGGCGTGGGTCTGGCCGCCCCGCAGGTCGGCGTGCTGCGCCGTGTCTGCGTAGTGCTGGACGAGGAGGAGCAGCTTATCGAGCTGGTGAATCCGGAGATCATCCGCACCGAGGGTGAGCAGACCGGTCTGGAGGGCTGCCTCAGCGTTCCCGGGAAATACGGCGAGGTCACCCGCCCGGAGATCGTCCGCGTCCGGGCGCAGGATCGGAACGGCGACTGGTTCGAAGTGGAGGACGAGGGACTGACTGCCCGCTGCTTCTGCCACGAGATCGAGCATCTGGACGGCCATCTGTTCGTGGAGCATACGGATCACCTGCTGACCGAGGAGGAGCTGGAGGCATACATCCGCCAGTGCGAGGCGGAGAACGGAGACGAGGACGAATGAGAATACTGTTTATGGGTACGCCCGACTTTGCCGTGGCATCCCTAAAACGGCTGGTGGAGGACGGCCACGACGTGTGCGGCGTGTTCACCCAGCCGGACAAGCCCAAAAACCGAGGGCATAAAATGGCGTTTTCTCCTGTGAAAGAATATGCCTTGACAGTCGGCATCCCCGTGTACCAGCCGGTGAAGCTGCGGGACGGCGAGGCGCTGCGCCTCGTGGAGGAGCTGGCGCCGGAGCTGATCGTGGTGGCGGCTTACGGCAGGATACTGCCGGAGGATATTTTGAACACGCCGCCCTACGGCTCTATCAACGTTCATTCCTCTATTTTGCCGAAATACCGGGGCGCGGCGCCCATCAACTGGGCAATCCTCAATGGGGACAGCGTCACCGGCGTCACCATCATGTATATGGCCAAGGAGCTGGACGCCGGAGATGTGATCCTCTGCCGCGAGACGGCCATTGACCCCGATGAGGACGCACAAACGCTGACGGCGCGGCTGGCCGCGCTGGGTGCGGACGCACTGGCCGAAGCGGTGGAACGGCTGCATGACGGCACCGCCGTCCGGTTGCCGCAGGATCACAGCGCCTACACCTACGCGCCCATGCTGGACCGCAGCCTGTCGCCGCTGGACTTCTCCAAGAGCGCCCGGCAGCTTCACGACCAGGTGCGCGGTCTCATTCCGTGGCCCTGCGCGTCCATGACGCTGGACGGGAAGAACGTGAAGGTCTACCGCACTGCCGTGGGCGGCGAGACGGCGCTGGCTGCCGGTAAGATCGCCGAGGCCGGGAAGCAGGGGCTCGCCATCGCCTGCGGCGACGGGCGGCTGCTCTGCATTCTGGAGTTACAGGCGGAGGGCGGCAAGCGCATGGCGGCGGCCGACTATCTGCGGGGTCATCCCGTGCAGGTGGACGTATGAGCGAGATGCAGCGAAGCAGCGCCCGTGACACGGCGCTGGAGGTGCTGATGCAGGTCAGCCGCGCCAATGCGTGGTCGGACGGCAGCCTGAAGCGCACCATTGCGAAAAACGGACTGGACAGCCGGGAGGCGGCGCTTTGCACCCGCCTTGCCTACGGCGTTATCCAAAACCGCGGTCTGCTGGACTACTATATCGGCTGCTGGTGCAGCCAAAAGCCTCACCGTCTGGAGCCGGTGATCCTGAACATTCTGCGGATCGGCGGGTATCAGATCCTGTTTATGGATAAGATCCCCCACCGCGCCGCCGTCAATGAGGCGGTGGAGATGACCAAGCGCTGGGGTCGGCCCAAGGCTGCCGGTATGGTCAACGCGGTGCTGCGGAAGTTCGTCGCCAACTGGATGGATATGCCGGCGCTGCCCCAAGGCACGACAGCGGATTACCTGTCCGTGCGGTACAGCCATCCCAAGTGGCTGGTACGCCGCCTCATCGACGTGGTGGGCGCGGAGGAGACGGAGGACTACCTTCGGATGAACAACGAGATCGTCCCCACCACCATCCAGACCAATACGCTGAAGATCACGGCGGAGGAGCTGGAGAAGGAGCTGCGGGCCGCCGGTGTGACGGTACGCGCCCACCCGTGGCTGGCGGGCTGCTTTGAGGTGTCCGCCACCGGCGACTTAGAGCGTCTGCCCGCCTTTACGGAGGGACACTTCACCGTGCAGGATGCCGCCGCCCGTCTGGTGGCGACGGTGGCAGCGCCGGGGGAGACGGATCGGGTGCTGGATATGTGCGCCGCACCGGGCGGCAAATCCTTTGCGCTGGCCATTGATCAGAAGGATAGGGGAGAGATCCTCTCCTGCGATGTCCACCCCCACAAGCTGTCGCTCATTGAGCGGGGCGCGGAGCGCCTTGGCATCCACTCCGTCCGCACGGCGCTGGCCGACGGGCGGGAGCACCACGCTGCGTGGGAAAATGCCGCCGACCTTGTGGTGGCGGATGTACCCTGCTCAGGACTTGGCATCATCCGGAAGAAGCCGGATATCCGCTATAAGGACCCCAAGGAGCTGGCGGAGCTGCCGGCTATCCAAAGCGCCATTCTGGACAACGCAGCCGCCTATGTGCGGCCCGGCGGCGTGCTGGTGTACTCCACCTGTACGGTGCTGCCGGAGGAAAACGAGGGCGTCACCACGGCGTTTCTGGATACGCACCCGGACTTTGAGATGGAACCCTTTTCTCTGCCGCAGCCTATTGGAAGCTGCTGCGGACAGCTGACGCTGTGGCCCCAGCGCTACGGCACAGATGGATTCTATATCTGCCGGATGCGCAAGAAATAAGCGAGGAGCTTTTATGACCGATATCAAATCCATGACTCAGCAGGAGCTTGCCCGGTTCCTCAAGGAGCTGGGGGAGCCGACGTTCCGCGCCAAGCAGGTCTTTACATGGCTGCACCGGGGCGTCACGTCCTTTGAGGATATGACGAACCTCTCCAAGCCGCTGCGGGAAAAGCTGGCGGAGCGCTGCTTTATCACGGCGCCTATGGTGGCGCGGAAGCAGGAGTCCCGGCTGGACGGCACCATCAAGTATCTGTGGGAGCTGTCCGACGGCAACTGTATCGAAACGGTGCTGATGCAGTACCACCACGGCAACACCGTATGCATCTCGTCGCAGGTGGGCTGCCGCATGGGCTGTGCGTTCTGCGCCAGCACCATCGCCGGTAAGGTGCGGGATCTGCGCCCCTCGGAGATGCTGGATCAGGTGCTGTTCACCCAACTGGACTCCGGGCGGGAGGTATCGAATATCGTGCTGATGGGCATCGGTGAGCCGCTGGATAATATGGAAAATGTGCTGCGTTTTCTGGAGCTGGTGAATCACCCCGACGGCATGAACATCGGGATGCGGCATATCAGCCTGTCCACCTGCGGCGTGGTGCCGGGCATCGACGCACTGGCGGAGAAGGAATTGCAGTTAACGCTGTCCGTGTCGCTGCACGCGCCGGACAGCGAGACCCGCAGCCGCATCATGCCGGTGAACCGGGCCTATGACGTGGAGCTGCTGTTCGACGCCTGCCACCGCTACTTCCAGCGGACGGGACGGCGCATCAGCTTTGAGTACGCCATGATCGACGGCGTCAACGACAACGACTGGCAGGCAGACCTGATCGCCAAAAAGCTGCGGGGTATGCCGGGCCATGTGAATCTGATCCCGCTGAACGATGTGGTGGAGAGCCCCTACAAGCCCAGCCGCCGCATTGCCGCGTTTCAGAAGCGTCTGGAATCCCATGGCGTGACCGCCACGGTGCGGCGCAGTCTCGGCGGCGATATTGACGCCTCCTGCGGCCAGCTGCGGCGCAAGGCCATGGAGGAGCAGGGAAGGAGCGGCCTGTGATGAAAATGTGGGGCATTACCAACACCGGATTGGTACGCAGTGAGAATCAGGACGCCTATGCGGCGTTTACGGTGGGCAGCTACAGCGCAGCGGTGGTCTGCGATGGTATGGGCGGCACCAACGGGGGCCGCATCGCCAGCAGCATCGCTGTGGAGCAGTTTGAAAAGGAGCTGCGTGCGGTTTTGCAGGAGAACGCCGGGGAGGAGCAGCTGCGGCAGGCGATGCTGTACGCCATCTCTCTGGCCAACGATGCCATCCGCCGCGAGGCTGCCAAGAATGCGGACTACCAGCACATGGGTACCACACTAGTCTGCGCACTGGCGCGGGAGGAGCTTGTGATGGTGGGCAACATCGGCGACAGCCGTGCCTACTACATCACGGCGGAGGATATCCGGCAGATCTCGCGGGATCACTCTGTGGTGGAGAATATGGTAGAGAAGGGCGATATCACGCCGCAGGAGGCGCGCCGTCACCCCAACCGCAATCTCATCACCCGGGCACTGGGGCCGGATGCACAGGTACAGGCCGACAGCTTTTCCGTACCGTGGAGGCAGGGGGAGTTCATCCTGCTGTGTACCGACGGGCTGGTCAACACCGTCTCCGATCAGGAGATGCTTTTTGAGGTGCTTCACGACGGCGATATCGAGAGCTGTCTGGATCACCTGCTGCAGATATCGCTGCGGCGCGGCGCACCGGACAATATCACAGCGGTGCTGCTGATGAACGAATGAAGGAGATGACAACATGGATCAATACATAGGACGTATGCTGGACGATCGCTATGAAATTCTGGAGTTGATCGGTTCCGGCGGCATGGCAAATGTATATAAGGCCAGATGTCATCGCCTGAACCGTCTGGTGGCCGTCAAGATCTTAAAGAGCGATCTGGCGGAGAACGCCGATTTCCGCCGCCGCTTCCGGGATGAATCCCGCGCCGTGGCGCAGCTGTCTCACGCCAACATCGTTTCGGTGTACGACGTGTCCACCAGCGGCGAGACGGAATATATCGTCATGGAGCTGATCGACGGTATCACCCTGAAGCAGTACATGGAGCGGCGGGGCCGCATGGACTGGCGGGAGTCTCTGCACTTCATCACCCAGATCATGCGCGGCTTGAGCCACGCCCACAGCCGGGGCATCATCCACCGGGACATCAAGCCCCAGAACATCATGGTGCTGCGGGACGGCAGCGTGAAGGTGGCCGACTTCGGCATCGCCTGTCTGGCCAACGCCAGCCAGACCCTGACCCAGGAGGCCCTCGGCTCCGTACACTATATCTCACCGGAGCAGGCCCGGGGCGACCGGATCGACGCCCGCTCCGACATCTACTCCGCCGGTGTGGTGCTGTATGAGATGCTGACCGGGCGGCTGCCCTTCGAGGGGGATTCCGCCGTGTCCGTGGCCATCCAGCACCTCAGCTCCGTGCCGCTGGCACCCCGGGACATCGACCCGGACATTCCGGAGCCGCTGGAGCTGATCTGCATGAAGGCGATGAACAGCGACCCGGACAAGCGCTATCCGACGGCGGACGCCATGCTGGAGGATCTGGAGAAATTCCGCAAGGATCCCACCGTGGACATGGACTATATCCGCAAGGAATTGACAGCGGTGCAGCCGGACAGCGAGCCGACGATGCCGCTGCCCACGGCGCAGGTGGCCACCGCGGTAAAAAAACGGACGGAGCAGGTACGCCGCGATGAGCCGGAGGAGGATACCCGCTTCCGGGATAAGAAGTCCATCGCCATCATGGCGGGCATCTTCGCGGCGGCGCTGGTGCTGGTGTTCCTGCTGTTCAAGCTGATCTTGGGCGATTTCGGCCCCGCCGGCAACAACAAGAGCTATGAGGTCCCCGATGTGCGCGGCATGACCGTGGAGGATGCTCAGCTCGCGGACGGCGTAAAGGATGTTTTCGAGATCGTTGTCAAGGGTTCTCTGCGCTCGGAAACCTACACGGCCGGACAGATCGTCGAGCAGTCTCCGGAGGCGGGACGCAGCCGCAAGAGCAACTTTGTCATTGAGGTCTATGTGGCGGCGGAGGAGGAAAAGGTTCCCATGCCGGAGATGACCGGTAAGGAGTACCGGCAGGCGCGTATCGAACTGCAGGAGCTGAATTTGGATCTGCAGCTGGAGTTTTTGAGCCAGAACTCCGATACCCGCGTCAAGGATACCGTGATCTCCACTGTGCCGGCGGCCGGCGAGCAGCTGACGAAGGGGCAGAAGATCACGCTCTATATCAGCACCGGCCCCAAGACGGTGACAGTCCCCACCTTTGCGGGGCAGGATATTGCCATTGCCATTAAGGACGCACAGGACATGGGACTGACCGTGGGGCAGCCGGTGTTCGACCCGTACACCGCTGTGGACACGGGACGGATCACCGACCAGAGCATCCAGCCCGGCGAGGTGGTGGAGGGCGGTACGCAGATCGTCTTTACTGTCAGCGGCACCGGTGAGGAGGATATTGTGACCCGCACCAAAACGGTGGAGTTTTCGCTGCCGGAGGATATGGATGGTATGATCAAGGTAGAGTTTGAGCAGGACGGCGCGATCGTGGACAGCCAGTACCTAAGCTCCAACCTGAAAAAGACCAGCTACACCTTTACCGGGCAGGTGGGCCGGGGCTCTCTGGTCCGCGCCTACTTCACCTGCATCAACGACAACACCGTGGCGTCCTCCCCCTCACAGGAGATCACCTTTTGAGCCGGGGGCGCATTGAGAAGGCCCTCAGCGGCTTCTATTACGTGAACACCGGCGCGGAGGTGCTGCAATGCCGCGCCCGCGGCAAATTCCGGCGCGAGGGGCTGAGTCCGCTGGTGGGCGACTGGGTACAGGTGCGCGAACTGGGCGGAGGCGAGGGCTTCGTGGAGGCGGTGGAGCCTCGGCGGAACCTGTTCCTACGACCTGCTGCGGCCAACATCGACCAGCTGGTCATCATCGCCAGCGCCGCCATTCCGGTGACGGAACCGTACCTCATTGACCGCATTGCCGCTATCGCATCGCTGAAGGGCTGTCAGGTGCTGTTGTGCCTGAACAAGTGTGACCTCGACCCGGCGGAGGAGCTGTACGATATCTATCGCCATTCCGCCATACAGGTGCTGCGCCTCAGCGCCGCAACAGGGGAGGGCATGGATGCGCTGCGTACCGCAATAGCTGGCAAGCTAAATGCCTTTACAGGAAATTCCGGCGTGGGAAAGTCCAGCATCCTGAATACCCTGCTGCCGGAGCTGACGCTGCCGGTGGGTGAGGTCAGCAAGGCGCTGGGCCGTGGACGCCATACCACCCGCCATGTGGAGATGTTCTCGCTGGGCGGCGACACATGGGTCATTGATACGCCGGGCTTCTCCTCCTTCGACACGCAGGAGATGGATCTGGAGCTGAAGGCACACCTGCCGGAGACGTTTCCGGAGTTTGCGCCCTATCTGGGGCAGTGCCGCTTCGTGGGGTGCAGCCACACCAAGGAAAAGGGCTGCCGCATTTTGCAGGCGGTGAAGGACGGGGACATCCATCCCAGCCGTCACCGCAGCTATGTCCGTCTGTACGAGGAGCTGAAGGATCTGAAGGCGTGGGAAAAGAAATAGCAAAAAAGCGGAGTGCGATGCACTCCGCTTTTTCTGCGTCCATATACTGGAGCAGAGGGGGTCCTGCTATGAGAGGGTGGAACTGCGGCGGAACGATCATCGGCATCTGTGCGCTGGCATTGGGACTGGGCATCCTGATCGCGGCCGTTTTTCCTGTGGGGGTTTTGATGTTTCTGGTGGCATTTCTGCTGATCGCCTGCGGGATCGTCTGTCTGAGAAATAGGAGGTAGGTTGTATGAGGATCGTTGTCTGGAAGTCGCCGCGCATCCTGCGCGGTCTGCTGCGGAGCCTTTTCGGGATGCGGGAATAACGGCGGACGCCCGCTCATACCATGAAGTATCATGGAGAAATGAGAGGGCAAGACCATGGAATTAGGCTTACAGTTTACAGATCTGACCTGCTGGGAAAAGACAGGTCACGCGGTGGTCAGCCATGAGGAGACAATGGAGACCGCCATTGCGGAATACTGCCCCGACATGACGCGGATCGTCACCGCCTGCGGGCAGCTGTATATCCGGGAGAAAACCGCCTCGGAGGAGCGGGTCACGGTGTCCGGTACAGTTCGTGTCACCGTGCTGTATACATCGGAGGAGAGCACCGGTCTTCGCAGTCTGACGGTATCCGTACCCTTTTCCTGCGCGGCAGAGGATCGGGAGCTGGCGTCCGCACAGCTCATCTGGGCCACGGGGCGACTGCTGCTGGTAGAGGCGCAGGCGGTCACGGCCCGGAAACTGTACATACGCCTTTTGCCGGAGGTGATCATGACTGGCTATATCCGCGCCGTCCGCCGCATTTGCAGCGGGACGGATGAGAACGCCGCCCTGCGCGTCCGATGCCGGGACCATGCGTGCAGTCTGCTGGACGCAGTTGTGGAGCGGGATATCACCGTGACCCAGGAGGTGCAGGTGTCGCCGGTGCCGGAGGAGCTGCTGTTGTACCGGCTGTATCCCCGGCTCACCAGCTGCCGCACCGTGGGAAATAAGCTGGTGGTAAAGGGGGAGGCCGCGCTGTCCGCCCTGTACCGCGGACAGGATCAGCAGCTGCATACATACGACACGGAGCTGCCCCTGTCCCAGATCCTGGACGGCGGCGGTCTGCCGGAGGACGGCGAATACGCCGTACGGCTCTGCCTCACCGGCGGCGAGGCGCGGGTGCTGCGCTCCGACAATGGCGGCGGGCTCTCCGTCACCGTGGAGCTGCGGCTGCTGCTGTGCGCCTACCGCACGGAGCGCTGCACCTGCGTGGAGGATCTGTACAGCATCCGCCAGCCGGTGCATCTGGAGCAGGAGACGGTGACCCTCCCGGCCGCGCACCCTGACCGCATCCTGCGGGAGGAGACGGTGGAGCATCTGGATTTTGGCGGGAACAAGCCGTTTTTCTTCATCACCGATACGGACTGCGCCAATGCCGCCGTTACGACGGAGGCGGGGCAAACAGCGCTGCGTACCACGGTGCGGACAAGGCTGCTGTATCTGGATGAGAACGACTCGCCTGCCGTGACCGAGCGCGCCTCGGAGGTGGTGCTGCCTGTGAAGGTGACAGTGCAGGGGCTGTGCTGCGGCTTGTCCGGCGGGCCGGGGGTGCAGCTTGGCGCCGGCGGCTGCGATGTACGGCAGGTGGTGGAGTTTCTGGTGGAGGATGCCCAACAGGAGCCACTGGTCACCGTCTGCGGCGGCGAGCTGCTGGAACCGGAGGAGCAGGGACAGACACCGTCTCTGGTGCTGCGCCGTCTACTGCCTGGGGAGACGCTGTGGGACGCAGCCAAGCAGTACCGCACCGACGAGACGCTGCTGCGTGCCGTCAACCGGCTGGAGGGGGAGGAGCTGCCGGATAAAATGCTGCTGATCCCCCGTGTTCGTTGAAATGTGCATTGACTTTCCCGGTGCCTGTGGAGTAGAATAGCGAATGCGAGTAGGCTGGACAGTCGCGGGGACAAGGCGAAAGCCTGTTCATGAGGAAAGTCCGGGCTCCACAGGGCAAGAATAACGGGTAACGCCCGCCGAAGGCGACTTCAGGAAAAGTGCAACAGAGATATACCGCCTCGTCCGCCTGCGCAAGGAGGCGGCGGGGTAAGGGTGGAAAGGCGAGGTAAGAGCTCACCCGACGGCGTGTGAAAGCGTCCGTCGCTGTAAACTCTATTCGGAGCAACACCGGTATGGGAGCGCATGGCCGGCCCGGCCGCTCCCGGGGTGGCTTGAGCGTACCGGCAACGGTGCGCCTAGATAGATGACTGTCGAAACAGAACCCGGCTTATAGGCCTGCTCGCACCAGAAAAAGGGAGGCCCTCCGCGTATGCGGTGGGTCTCCCTTTTTTCCTTGTTCACATCTCGCTGTACCGCGCCAGAAATTGGCGGGTGCGCTCCTGTGCGGGATGGTCGATGACCTCCTTGGCGGGGCCCTGCTCCACGATCACGCCGCCGTCCATGAAGATCACCTGATCGGCTACGTCCCGGGCGAAGGCCATCTCGTGGGTGACGATGACCATGGTGGTGTGCTGGTCGGCAAGGTCACGGATGACCCGCAGCACCTCGCCGGTCAATTCGGGGTCCAATGCGCTGGTAGGCTCATCGAAGCACAGAATGTCCGGCTTCATAGCCAGCGCCCGCGCGATGGCCACCCGCTGCTGCTGACCGCCGGACAGCTGGTGGGGGTAGTTGTCCATCCGTTGCCCCAGCCCGATATCCTCCAGCAGCCGCCGTCCCTCGGCGACGATGCTTTCATGGCTCTCGCCGGTCTTTTCCGACTTGGCCATCAGCTCCCGCGCCAGCGTCACATTTTGCAGCGCTGTGTACTGCGGGAACAGGTTGAAGCTCTGGAACACCAGTCCGAAGTGCAGCCGTTTCTTGCGAATATCGCTTTCAGAGCGGGAGGCGTGCTCCGCCGCGTCAAACAGATTCTCTCCCCGGACGGAGATGACGCCCTTGTCCGGCGTCTCCAGAAAATTCAGGCATCGCAGCAGCGTGGTCTTGCCGCTGCCGGAGGAGCCGATGATGCTCAGCGCCTGCCCTTCCTCCAGAGAGAAACTGATGTCCTTCAGCACCGGGGTGTCGCCGAAGTGCTTTTCGATGTGCTGTACGTCCAAAATCGGCATGTGCGGCACCTCCTTCTTAGCGGAAATAGCTGAGCTTACGCTCCGTGTAATTGAACAGCAGCGTCAAAATGCCCACAAAGGCCAGATAGAACACCGCCGTGTAGAACAGGGGCCACACGATACCGGCGGACTTCATATAGGACTCACCGGTCATGATCAGCTCCATGATGGAGATGGTCTTGGCAAGGGAGGTATCCTTCACCAGCGTGATGACCTCGTTGGACATAGGGGGAACGATGCGCTTGACCATTTGCAGCAGCGTGACCTTGAAGAAGATCTGCCACTTGGTCATGCCCAGTACCTGCCCGGCCTCCTGCTGCCCTACCGGCACACTCTCAATGCCGCCCTTGTAGATCACGGCGAAATAGCAGGCGTAGTTGATGACGAAGGCGATGACGCAGGCCGCCATACGTCCGTCGGCGAACTGCCCCCACAGGTTAAAGTGGAACCACTTACCGGGGCCGTAAAAGATGATGATGAGCTGGAGCATCAGCGGCGTACCGCGGATGATCCAGACGATCACGTTAAAGAGCCAGCTCACCGGTTTGCACCGGCTGCGCAGGGTGAAGGCGATGAGAAGTCCCAGCGGCAGGGAGAAAAGCAGCGTCAGAAAAAACAGCTTCAAAAGCTGTCCCATACCGGCCAGCAGGGAGAGAGTGACAGTCCAAAACATGAAAAAAGCTCCTTCGTGGTTACTTGTGCGGGGGAGGGGATACGCTGCCCCACGGCGGGGGACGCCGTTGCGCCCTCCGCCGCGGGGATCACTTTATACGGTATTTTGCAGCGGTTACTTGGTGATGACCACCTGTGCGTTCTCGCAGTAGGCATTGGTGCATTCCATAGCCGCCTGCACGCCGTCGGTCAGGGTCATGCCGTTCCACACGCAGTCGATCTGCTTGCCGTCCAGCTCCTCCACCTTCATATCCCAGTTGATGATCTGGAACTCCACCGCAACGCCCAGCTTCTCAGCGACCAGCTTGGCCATGTCGGCGTCGAAGCCGATCCACTCGCCGTTTGCGTCCTTATAGTCCATGGGCTCGAACTCGGTGATGCCCACCACCAGCTTGCCCTTGTCCTTGATATACTGCACATCGCTGTCGGATGCGGAGGCGGTGAACTCGCTGGCGGGCTGCTCCACCAGAGCCTCCTGCACGCCGTAGGTCTTGGCCAGCTCCACCATGGTGCCGTCGGCATAGGCGTCAGCCATGACGCTGTTGATGAAGGAGGCCAGATCGCTGCCCTTGCGGCAGCCCACGCCGTACAGCTCAGAGTTCAGCTTCTGGTCGGTGACCTTCAGGTCGGGGTAGCTGGTGTTCTCACCCACCATGGCGCCCGCCATCAGCAGGTCGATGATCGCGGCGTCCGCCGTACCGGCGTCCACCTCCATCAGGGCATTGGCCTGAGAGCCGACAGACACGGTCTTGAAGCCGTTGGCCAGCGCGACCTCCTCACCTGCAGAGCCGGCCTCCACAGCGTAGGTGATCTTTGACGGGGCATCTGCGTCATCCGGTGTGTCTGTGTTGTCCTTTTGTTCGCCGCAGGCCGCAAGGCTCATCATCATGCCCAGCGCCAGCAGCATTGCAAGAAGCTTTTTCATAGGGAATACCTCCATTTTAATATCGTGGCGTTTCGCCCGGTCTGGTGTGCCTGCGATACGGTCTGTCCCGTACCGCTCATTCATTACGCTAACATACTAACACTTTAGCGCGATAATGTAAAGAAGTAATTCCGCCGATTGTAGGGAATGTGACCGGGTGCGCTTTTGTGCAGGCTGTCTAAAAGAGGCGGCGCAGCACCCTGTTTGAGGTGGAGCGGTATATGGTACAAAGAAAACTTTCCCCGAGAAACCGGAAAACGCATTGAAGAAATGGTGCCGGTGCAGTATAATATAGGATCATCAAATCAATTCAGGGAGGGGAATGACCCTATGACTCTGCGGGAATATGTGGATTCCTTACGAAATAAAACGGTGGCGGTGCTGGGCGTCGGCGTCAGCAATACGCCGCTGGTACGGCTGCTGCTGCAAAACGGCGTCTCCGTCGCCGTCTGTGATAAGCGGACGCGACAGCAGATGGGGGCGCTGGCCAACGAGCTGGAGCGCGGCGGCTGTACGCTGCGCCTTGGCCCCGACTATCTGGAGGGACTGCACGAGGACGTGATCTTCCGCACACCGGGTCTGCGGCCCGATATGCCCCAGATCGCCGCCGCTGTATCCGACGGCAGCGTGCTGACCAGCGAGATGGAGGCGTTTTTTCAGGTCTGCCCGTGTCCCATCATCGCCGTTACCGGCTCTGACGGCAAGACAACGACCACCACGATCATTGCCGAGCTGCTGAAGGCTGCCGGCAAGACGGTGTGGATGGGCGGCAACATCGGCCATCCGCTGCTGTGCGACGCGGATCGGATGCATCTGGAGGACTATGCGGTGCTGGAGCTGTCCAGCTTCCAGCTGATGACCATGGAGCGCAGTCCTCACATTGCCGTGGTGACCAATCTGGCGCCCAACCATCTGGATATGCACCGGAACATGGCGGAATATGTGGCCGCCAAGGAGAACATCTTCCGGCATCAGCGCCCCGGCGATATCGCGGTATTCAACGCCGACAACGCTATCACAGCCGAGCAGTCGTCCCGCGCTGTGGGCCGCAGCCGCCTGTTCAGCAGGCAGTCCGAGCAGCGGGACGGCGTGTTCCTGCGGGGGGAGGACATCGTCTGCCGCAGTGCGGCGGGGGAGCGGGTCATCATGACCACGTCGGACATCAAGATCCCCGGCGTCCATAACGTAGAGAACTACATGGCGGCCATCGCCGCCGTGGACGGCCTTGTGCCGGACGATATCATCCGCGATTTTGCCCGCAGCTTCGGCGGCGTGGAGCATCGCATCGAGCTGGTACGCACCTACAAGGGCGTTCGGTATTATAACGATTCCATCGCCTCCAGCCCCTCCCGCACCATCGCCGGACTGCGATCCTTCCGGGAGAAGGTCATTCTCATCGCCGGAGGCTACGACAAGCACATCCCCTTCGACGTGCTGGGGCCGGAGGTGACGGCGCACGTCAAGCTGCTGGTGCTGTGCGGCGCTACGGCGGAGAAGATTCGCGCCGCGGTGGAGGCCGCGCCGGACTATGGCCCCGGCCATCCGGAGATCCTGGAGGTCACGCCCTTCCGCGCCGCGGTGGAGGCAGCCCGTGACCGCGCCGTATCCGGCGACGTGGTGACGCTGTCCCCGGCCTGCGCCGCCTTTGACCAGTTCAAGAACTTCGCCGAGCGGGGCAAGACCTTTAAGGAGATCGTCAACGGCTGGCCGGAGGAATGAGGAAAAGCCGTGGCGTCATAGACTCCCTGCAAGGGGGTGAGCGCCATGGGACGGCTCCGCTATCTGCGATTCACAGGGCGGCAGAGGGTGCTGATCTGGCTGACAGTCATTTTTACGCTGCTGCTGGCACTGACCGTGGCGGTCGTGCTGCACATGAAGCCCGTTGTGGTGGATCTGGCCACGGCCCGCACATCCAATGCGGTGAACCGTATCGTGGTGGCCGCCGTCAACGACGCGGTGGACAGCGGACGCATCGACTACGAGCAGCTGGTGGACTTCGACAAGGACGCTGAGGGCCACGTCACGGCGCTGAGAAGCAACATGGCGGCATTCAATCGCTTGCAGGCATCCATCGCCGACGATATTTTACAGCGCATGGCGGAGGTGTCCTCCACCGATCTGGCCATCCCCATCGGCACGCTGACCGGCTCGCCGCTGCTGGCGGGACGCGGGCCGTGCCTCCGTGTGCGGATGCAGTCCGTGGGGACGGCCACCGCCCGGTTCGATAATCAGTTTTCCTCCGCCGGGATCAACCAGACCCGCCACCGCATCATTCTGGATGTGGATGTCCATGTCAGCATCCTGCTGCCGGGACTGACCACCTATACCAAGGTGTCCAACGAGATCTCCGTGGCGGAGACGGTCATCGTCGGCGGCGTACCGGAGACGTATACCTATTTCAGCACCACACCGGACGAGGTCGAGAACTATGCCGACGAATACATCATCAACAACGCATGAGAGGTCACACAATGAACTACCGTGAAGAAATGAAGGAGCTGCGGGACACCCTGAACGCCCATGGCTACCGCTACTATGTTTTGGATGAGCCCACCATCTCCGATTATGAGTATGACCATATGCTGCGCCGCTTGGAGGAGCTGGAGGCCGCGCATCCAGAGGAGATCACGCCGGACTCGCCCACCCAGCGCGTCGGCGGACGCACGCTGTCCGAATTTGAACAGGTGACCCATCCCGTCCCGCTGGAGAGCTTGCAGGATGTGTTCAACGACGACGAGGTGTGCCAGTTTCTGGAAAAGATCCCGCTGGACGCGCCGGTGTGGAGCGTGGAGCCCAAGGTGGACGGCCTCTCCGTGGCGCTGGAGTACCGGGACGGCGTGTTCGTCCGGGGCGCTACCCGGGGCGACGGACGGGTAGGGGAGGACGTGACCGAGAATCTCCGCACCATCCGCTCCATTCCCATGACGCTGCCGGAGAAGCTGCCACGGCTCATCGTCCGGGGCGAGGTCTATATGGCCCGCAGCGTATTTGAGGAGATCAACGCACGCCGGGAGCTGGAGGGGAAGCCCCTGATGGCCAACCCCCGCAACGCCGCCGCCGGCTCTCTGCGGCAGCTGGATCCGAAAATCGCGGCGCAGCGCCGTCTGGACATTGCCGTGTTCAACCTCCAGCTGGCGGAGGGACGGACGTTCGCCACCCATACGGAGACCATCGACTATCTGGCGTCTCAGCATTTCAAGGTCATCCCCCACAAGCAGCTGTCAAAGCCTGCCGATATTCTGGCGGAGATCGCACGGCTGGGCGACCGGCGGGAGGATTTTCCCTTCGACATCGACGGCGCGGTCATCAAGCTGGACGAGCTGGCGGCGCGGGATGTGCTGGGCAGTACCGCCAAATGTCCCCGCTGGGCCATCGCCTACAAATACCCGCCGGAGACGAAGGAGACGGTGCTGCGGGACATCGTGGTGCAGGTGGGACGCACCGGTGTGCTGACGCCCAAGGCGGAGCTGGAGCCGGTGCGTCTGGCGGGTACTACCGTGACCTATGCCACCCTGCACAACCAGGACTATATCACCCAGAAGGATATCCGCATCGGCGACACGGTGCTGGTCCGCAAGGCGGGAGAGATCATTCCCGAGATCGTGGCGGTGGTGCCGGACAAGCGTCCGGCGGACGCGCAGCCCTACACGCTGCCGGAGCGCTGCCCCGTCTGCGGCGCAGAGGTAGTGCGGGACGAGGACGGCGCTGCGCTGCGCTGCACCGGTGCGGAGTGTCCTGCCCAGCTGCTGCGGAACCTGACCCACTTTGCCAGCCGGAACGCCATGGACATTGATGGCCTCGGCCCCGCCGTTATACAGCAGCTGGTGGACAGCGGCCTTGTCAAGACCGCCGCCGACCTGTACGCCCTCCGGCCGGAGCAGATCGAGGTGCTGGATCGCATGGGACAGAAGTCCGCCCAGAATGCGGTGGACGCCATCGCAAAGAGCAAGGAGGACGATCTGTGGCGCCTCATCTTCGCATTGGGTATCCGGCAAGTGGGAGAGAAAGCCGCCAAGGTGCTGGCTGCGCGGTTCGGTACTATGGGTGCGCTGGCTGCCGCCTCAGAAGAGGAGCTGACCGCCATTGATGATGTGGGACCCATCACGGCGAAATACATCCGGCAGTGGATGGACAGTCCCCAGTCGAAGGATCTGCTGGCGCGGCTGAAGGCGGCCGGGCTGAATATGACCTGTAAAGAGGAAATGGTTGACAGCCGTTTTGCCGGAATGACTTTCGTGCTCACCGGCGCGCTGGAGAAGTTCACCCGCGACGAGGCGGGGGAGATGATCGAAAAGCGGGGCGGCAAGGCGTCCGGCTCCGTATCGAAGAAGACCACCTATGTGGTGGCGGGCGCGAATGCCGGCAGCAAGCTGCAAAAGGCGCAGCAGCTGGGCATCCCCGTGCTGACCGAGGACGAATTTTTGGAGCTTCTGAAATAGGGAGGTAAATGATATGGCGGAGAACACCGACAAGAGCCTGCTGCATCAGGTCATTTACAGCGTTTTTGTACGCAACCACACCAAGGAAGGTACGTTCCGCGGGCTGGAGGGCGATCTGGATCGTCTGCGCGGGCTGGGTGCGGACATCATCTGGCTCATGCCGATCCATCCCATCGGCGTGGAGGGCCGCAAGGGAACACTGGGCAGTCCCTACGCCATCCGGGATTACCGCGGCATTAACCCGGAATACGGCACAAGGGAGGACTTTGTCCATCTGGTGGACGCTATCCACGACCGCGGCATGAAGTGCATCATCGACGTGGTGTACAACCACACCTCGCCGGACTCCGTGCTGGCGCAGACCCACCCGGCGTATTTCCTCCGCGACTGCGAGGGGCGTCCCACCCGCAAGGTGGCGGACTGGTGGGACGTGGTGGATCTGGACTACACCAACCGCGAGCTGTGGACATACCAGATCGATACGCTGAAGCAGTGGGCCGCCATTGTGGACGGCTTCCGCTGCGATGTGGCCAGCAGCGTGCCGCTGGAATTCTGGTGCGAGGCACGCCGTCAGGTAGAGGCGGTGTGCCCCGGCTGCATCTGGCTGGCGGAAAGCGTCCATGGTGCTCATGTGCTGGGGCTGCGCCGCATGGGTGCGGCCTGTGCCACGGACACCGAGCTGTACCGCGCCTTCGACATGACCTACGATTACGATGTGTGGCCCTTCTACGAGAGATTTTTGAAGGGCGAGCTGTCCCTGCGCACCTACGCGGATATCCTGAACTATCAGGAGTTGACGTACCCCACCGGCTACATCAAGGCGCGCTGTCTGGAAAACCACGATACGCCCCGTGCGGCCTCGTGGCTGGACAGCGACCGCCAACTATACCACTGGCTGGGCTTTCTCTACTTCCAGCGGGGAGCCGCCATGCTGTACAGCGGTATGGAGTACGCGCCGAAAAAACAGGTGAGCCTGTTCGACGCCGATGATAACTACGGCGATATGCGGTTGGATGTACAGCTGTATCTGGGACGCTGCAAGGCCATGAAGCAGACGTTGCCGCTGGGCGGCGGCTTCTGGTGGGAGGCGCTGGACGACAGTGTGGCGATGGGTCACTACGACGGGCCGGAGGGGCAGGCGTTGGGCGTCTTTGACCTGCGCGGCCAGGGCGGTGAGGTGGCTGTAAGCCTGCCAGACGGCGTGTATCGGAACCGTCTGGGCGGGGAGGTCACCGTCCGGAACGGCAGGCTGCCGCTGGGTGAATACCCCGTGGTGATCTGATGCGGGCCACCGTTATTGGTTTTTTATACAAAGCGAGAAGAGATTCTGTGTCGTATGTCACAGAATCTCTTTTGTTCATTGACCTGCGGCAATCGAAATGCTATACTTTTACACGGTATATCTAAGTTCTTTCCTGTGGCAAAGCAGGGAGGAGCTGATAGAAAAGAGGAGGAAAGAATCATATGAGCAAGATCATGAAGATCTGCGACGGCAACGAGGCGGCGGCATACGTCGCCTATGCGTTCTCCGAGGTCGCAGCCATCTACCCCATCACACCCTCCAGCCCTATGGCGGAGCACGCCGACGCGTGGTCGGCCAACGGCAAGAAGAACATCTTCGGCCAGCCGGTTCGTCTGGTGGAGATGCAGTCCGAGGCCGGCGCCTGCGGCGCGTGCCACGGCGCACTGGAGGCCGGTGCGCTGGCCACCAGCTTCACCGCCTCTCAGGGCCTGATGCTGATGATCCCCACCCTGCACCGTATCTCCGGCGAGCGTCTGCCCGGTGTGCTGCACGTGGCGTCCCGCACCGTGGGTACCCACGCGTTCTCCATCTTCGGCGACCACTCCGACGTGATGAACTGCCGTCAGACGGGCTTTGCCCTGCTGTCCAGCGGCAGCGTGCAGGAGTCCGCCGATCTGGCTGCCGTGGCGCATTTGAGCGCCATCAAGGCACGCATCCCGTTCCTGCACTTCTTCGATGGCTTCCGTACCAGCCATGAGATCCAGAAGATCGATGTGCTGACCTACGACGAGTACGCCAAGCTGGTGGACCGCAACGCGCTGGCTGCCTTCCGCGCCAACGCCCTGAACCCGGAGGATCCCCGGATGCGTTCTCTGGTGGATAACCCCGACATCTACTTCCAGCTCCGCGAGTCCAACAACACCGCCTATGCCGAGCTGCCCGACATCGTGGAGGACTACATGGCTCAGATCAGCAAGCTGACTGGCCGTGAGTACCACCTGTTCAACTACTACGGTGCGCCCGACGCCGAGCGCGTCATCGTGGCCATGGGCTCCGTGGGCGGCTGCGCACAGGAGGTCGTCAACCATCTGAACGCCAAGGGCGAGAAGGTGGGCTTCCTGCAGGTACACCTGTTCCGTCCCTTCTCCCGCAAGCACCTGATGGCCGCCATGCCCAAGACGGTGAAGAAGATCGCCGTTCTCGACCGCGTCAAGGAGATCGGCTCCATCGGTGAGCCTCTGTACGAGGACATCTGCGCCGCCTATATCAACGAGAGCGACCGCCCCGCCATCTACGCCGGCCGCTACGGCCTGAGCAGCAAGGACACCACCCCCGCCCAGATCAAGGCTGTGTTCGACAACCTGCTGCTGGATGAGCCGAAGAATCACTTCACCATCGGCATCGTGGACGATGTGACCCATCTGTCCCTGCCCGTGGGCGCACCTCTGCTCACCGAGCCGGAGGGTACCATCTCCTGCAAGTTCTGGGGTCTCGGCTCCGACGGCACGGTGGGCGCCAACAAGAACTCCATCAAGATCATCGGCGAGACGACGGATATGTACTGCCAGGCGTACTTTGAGTACGACACCAAGAAGTCCTTCGGCATCACCAAGAGCCACCTGCGCTTCGGCAAGCACCCCATCAGCTCCACCTACTATGTGAGCAACGCGGACTTCATCGCCTGCCACAACCAGACGTACCTGACCAAGTACGACATCATCCACGAGCTGAAGCCCCACGGCAGCTTCCTGCTGAACTGCGAGTGGGCGGAGAACGAGCTGGAGCAGCACGTTCCCGGCGAGATCCTCAAGTATATCGCCGACAACGACATCAAGTTCTATATCATCGACGCCAACAAGGAGTCGCAGGCGCTGGGTCTGGGCAACCGCTCCAACATGGTGCTGCAGGCCGCCTTCTTCAAGCTGGCCAACGTCATCCCCGTGGAGGATGCCGTAGCCCACATGAAGGACGCCGTCAAGAAGACCTACGGCCTGAAGGGCGAGAAGATCGTCAACATGAACATCGCCGCCGTGGACGCCGGACTCAATGCGCTGGTGGAGGTCAAGGTGAAGCCCGAGTGGACGAACCTCACCGACAAGGCGCTGAAGCCCGCCGACGAGAACCTGCCCTACGTCATCAAGAACATTCTGGTACCCATCAACGCCCAGAAGGGCGACGATCTGCCTGTCTCCGCCTTCAAGGGCATGGAGGACGGCACCATGCCGCTGGGTACCTCCCGCTACGAGAAGCGCGGCATCGCCACCCATCTGCCTGTGTGGGACGCTGCCGAGTGCCTCCAGTGCAATATGTGCTCCTTTGTCTGCCCCCACGCCGTCATCCGCCCGTTCCTGCTGGACGAGGGCGAGGTCAAGGCGGCTCCCGTGGATATGACGCTGGTGGATGCCAAGGGCCCCGGTCTGGACGGCCTGAAGTATACCATGGGCGTGTCCACGCTGGACTGCACCAGCTGCGGCAGCTGTGTGGCCTCCTGCCCCAAGAGCGGCAAGGCGCTGAAGATGGTACCTGCTCACGAGGTATCTCTGGATCAGACCGGCTGGAACTTCCTGACCGGCGTGAAGGAAAAGACATCCCGCGTGGACAAGTTCACCCTGAAGGGCAGCCAGTTCAAGCAGCCTCTGGTGGAGTTCAACGGCGCCTGCGCCGGCTGCGGCGAGACGCCCTATATCAAGCTGCTGACCCAGATGTTCGGCGACAAGATGTATCTGGCCAACGCCACCGGCTGCACCCAGGCCTGGGGCGCGGCCATGCCCTGTGTGCCGTACTGCAAGAACGCCGAGGGCAAGGGCGTGGCATGGTCCAACTCCCTGTTTGAGAACAACGCCGAGTTCTCCTACGGTATGTGCCTGGCTGTCAAGCAGCTGCGCGAGTGCGTCACCGGCTACGTCAAGGAGCTGGATGCGCTGACCAAGGATGAGGCCGTCAAGGCCGCCATTGCCAAGTGGCTGGAGACCTACGAGGATCTGGACGCCTCCACTCCCGCTACCGAGGCGCTGGTGGCGCTGCTGGAGAATGGCAAATTCTCTGCCGAGGAGCAGGCTATCGTGGACGAGATCCTCAAGCGCAAGAAGGATATGTCCAAGAAGACCATGTGGATGTACGGCGGCGACGGCTGGGCCTACGACATCGGCTACGGCGGCCTCGATCACGTGTTCGCCATGGGCGAGGATGTCAACGTGCTGCTGGTGGACACCGAGGTGTACTCCAATACCGGCGGACAGTCCTCCAAGGCCACGCCCATCGGCGCGGTGGCACAGTTCCAGGCCAGCGGCAAGAAGACCAAGAAGAAAGACCTTGGTATGCTGATGATGACCTACGACAACGTGTATGTGGCACAGTGCTCCATGGGCGCCAACCCCAACCAGCTCATCAAGGCCATCAAGGAGGCCGAGGCTCACAAGGGTCCGTCCATTGTCATCTGCTACGCGCCCTGCATCAACCACGGAATCAAGAAGGGCATGAACAACGTCCAGCAGGAGATGAAGGACGCCGTCAACTCCGGTTACTGGAACCTGTACCGGTACAGCCCGGAGACCAAGACCTTCACGCTGGACAGCAAGGAGCCCACCATGCCGCTGTATGACTTCATGAAGGGCGAGGTGCGCTATGCCTCTCTGGAGCTGAGCTTCCCCGAAAATGCCAAGGTGCTGTTCGCCGAGGCAGAGGAGGCCGCCAAGGAGAAGTACGACGCCTACAAGCGCCGTGCGGAGAAGTAAGGAAGTTTCTCTGTGGTAAACTTCTTCGTGAATTTGTGACAAAAGAAGATGAAGCCGCCCCAAAGGCGGCTTCATCTTCTTTTTCTTTTGTTTCGGCGCAGATTATTTTTTTTGCGGTGATAAATATCCGTTAATTTGTTGACATACAGCAGGGAGAGTGATAAAATTAACAAAGTAAATCCGACTTCATGAGGGGAAAGGGAGAACACTATGGCAGTACCGTTTGACTACACATCAGAATACAGACGCAAGCTCTGTACACCGGATGAAGCCGCCAAGGTCGTTAAGAGCGGTGACTGGATCGACATCGGCATGGGCGCGGGCTTTCCCTCGTTAATGGACGCCGCCATTGCCCGCCGTAAGGAGGAGCTGCGGGACGTGAAGATCCGCGGTTATCTGATCTTTGAACCTATTCAGATGGTAGAGTGCGACCCTACCCGTCAGCACTTTGTCTACAACAGCTGGCATATGTCCGGCTACGAGCGCAAGCTCTGTGACAAGGGGCTGTGCAACTTCAACCCCATGGTGTTCCGCAATCTGGGCTGGTACTACACCCAGTTCCTGACGGTGAACGTGGCCATGATGTGCGTCACCCCCATGAATGAGCACGGCTACTTCAACTTCGCCGCCTCCACCGCCTCCGCCCGCGCCACGCTGGACAAGGCGGACATCGTGATCCTGGAGGTCAACGAGAACCTGCCATGGGTCTATGGCGGTCTGGACGAGTGCATCCACATCAGTGACGTGGATATGATCGTGGAGGGTCCCCACGGCGCACTGCCCAGCGTCAAGTCGCCTCCCGCCTCCGAGGCGGAGATGAAGATCGCCGAGTATGTGGTGCAGAACATGGTGGACGGCTCCACGCTCCAGCTGGGCATCGGCTCGCTGCCCAACGCCGTGGGTCAGATGATCGCCAAGAGCGACCTGAAGGGTCTGGGTATCCATACGGAGATGCTGTGCGACAGCTATCTGGATATGTACAAGGCCGGTAAGATCACCAATACCCACAAGCGGCTGGATCGCTATAAGAGCATCTTCGGTCTCGCCATCGGCTCTCCCGACCTGTACGACTGGATCCGGGAAAACCCCGGTGTGGTTACATACCCCATCAGCTACTGCAACGACCCTGCCAATGTGGGCAAGCAGGACAACTTTGTGTCCATCAACAACTGCATTTCCGTGGATCTGTACGGTCAGATCTGCGCCGAAAGCTCCGGCATCCGCCAGATCAGCGGCACCGGCGGCCAGCTGGACTTTCTGGAGGGCGCGGCGCTGTCCAACGGCGGTAAGGCGTTTATCTGCCTGACTTCGTCCTTCACGGATAAGCAGGGCAACGTCAAGTCCCGCATCAATCCGCTACTATCCCCCGGCGATATCGTCACCGACCCCCGCAGTCTGGCGTACTACATCGTCACCGAGTACGGCGGCGTCAATCTGGTGGGCTGCTCCACGTGGGAGCGTGCGGAGAAGCTGGTCAGCATCGCCCACCCCATGTTCCGCGACGAGCTGATTGCCAACGCGGAGAAGCAGGGTATCTGGATCCGCTCCAACAAGCGGTAATGCAAAACAGGTCAAATACGAACGGGGAGCGGTCATCCGCTCCCCGTTTTCCAATAAAGAGAACTGTCTTGACATTTTTTCGCGGATATAGTATACTCCCACCATACGAAAACAGCGATGATGAGAAGCAGTAAGCGGTCAGCGGATGCCAAGAGAGGGCGCGGCAGGTGTAAGCGCCCGTGACGCCCCGCCCAAGTCGTCTCGGAGCTTCGGGCTGAACGAGCAGTAGGCCGCGACGGATGTCCACCGTTATCGGGACAGGGTGTAGCTGCACCCATGAGTGCGGGAGCTTTCCCGAATACAGGTGGTACCACGGACTGGATGTTCGCCCTGTTTTGCTATGGCAAAACGGAGCGGACTTTTTGTTTTGCCAAATACTCAAAAAAGGAGAAAGCATATGAAAGAACTGCCGAAGGTGTACGATCCGCGGGACGTGGAGTCCCGGATCTATCAGATGTGGATGGACGGCGGCTGCTTCAAGGCCAAGCCCGATCCGGACAAGAAGCCCTTTTCCATCGTCATGCCGCCCCCCAACGTCACCGGCCAGCTCCACATGGGACACGCGCTGGACTGCACGCTGCAGGACATCCTGACCCGCTTCAAGCGGATGCAGGGCTACGAGGCGCTGTGGCTCCCCGGCACAGACCATGCCGGCATCGCCACCCAGATCAAGGTGGAGGAGGAGCTGCGTACCAAGGAGGGTCTGACCCGCTACGATCTGGGCCGCGAGAAGTTTTTGGAGCGCGTCTGGGCGTGGAAGGAGAAGTACGGCGACCGTATCGTGGAGCAGCAGAAGAAGATGGGCGCGTCCTGCGACTGGGACCGCAGCCGCTTCACTATGGACGAGGGCTGCTCCCGCGCTGTCCGCGAGACATTCTGCGAGCTGTACGACAAGGGGCTGATCTACAAGGGCAGCCGCATCATCAACTGGTGCCCCAACTGCCTGACGGCGCTGTCTGACGCCGAGGTGGAGTATGTGGACAAGCCCGGCCACCTGTGGTACGTGCGCTACCCGCTGAGCGACGGCAGCGGCGACATCATCATCGCCACCACCCGTCCGGAGACTATGCTGGGCGATACCGGTGTAGCGGTCAACCCGGAGGATGAGAAGTTCAAGCACCTCATCGGCAAGACCTGCATCCTGCCGCTGGTGGGCCGTGAGATCCCCATCGTGGGCGACGAGTACTGCGAGATCGGCTTCGGCACCGGCGCCGTGAAGATGACTCCGGCCCACGACCCCAACGACTTTGAGGTGGGCCTGCGCCACCATCTGGAGGTCATCCGCTGCATCGCCGACGACGGTAAGATCAACGAGAACGGCGGCAAATACGAGGGCATGGACCGCTACGAGTGCCGCAAGGCCATCGTGGCCGATCTGGAGGCCGAGGGCTATCTGGTCAAGGCCGAGCCCTACTCTCACAACGTTGGCACCTGCTACCGCTGCCACAACGATGTGGAGCCGCTGATCTCCGCCCAGTGGTTCGTGAAGATGGAGCCGCTGGCCAAGGAGGCCATCCGTGTGGTGGAGGACGGCACCATCAACTTTGTGCCGGAGCGTTTCACCAAGACCTATATCAACTGGATGGAGAATGTCCACGACTGGTGCATCTCCCGGCAGCTCTGGTGGGGTCATCAGATCCCCGCCTGGTACTGCAACGAGTGCGGTCATATCAACGTGAGCCGTACCGACCCCACCAAGTGCGAAAAGTGCGGCTGCACCCACCTGACCCGCGAGGAGGACGTGCTGGATACATGGTTCAGCTCGGCTCTGTGGCCCTTCTCCACCATGGGTTGGCCCGATCTGGACGCCGCTGACCTGAACTACTGGTACCCCACCTCCGTCATGGTCACCGGCTACGATATCATCTTCTTCTGGGTGGCGCGCATGATCTTCTCCGGCATGGAGCAAATGAAGAAGGAGCCGTTCAAGACGGTGTTTATCCACGGTCTGGTCCGCGACGACAAGGGCCGCAAAATGTCCAAGTCCCTGGGCAACGGCATCGACCCGCTGGAGATGGCGGAGAAGTACGGCGCCGACGCTCTGCGCTTCAACCTCATCACCGGCAACAGCCCCGGCAATGATATGCGTTTCTTTGTAGAGAAGTGCGAGGCTATGCGTAACTTTGCCAATAAGATCTGGAACGCCAGCCGCTTCGTGATGATGAACCTGTCCATCGACAAGGTACAGCTGCCGGAGAAGTTGGAGCTGGAGGACAAGTGGGTGCTCAGCCGCCTGAATACGCTGATCCGTGAGGTCACCGACAATCTGGAGGCGTATGAGCTGGGCGTGGCCTCCGCCAAGATCTACGACTTCATCTGGGATACCTACTGCGACTGGTATATCGAGCTGACAAAGACCCGTCTCAATGGTGAGGACGAGGCCGCCAAGCTGGCCGCCGAGAACGTGCTGTGCTACGTGCTGCTGCGGATCATGGAGCTGCTGCACCCGTTCATGCCGTTCATCACCGAGGAGATCTGGCAGGCGCTGCCCCACGAGGGCGACTATCTGATCACCGCCAAGTGGCCGGAGTATCAGGACGCGCTGCACTTCCCGGAGGCAGAAGCCGCCATGGAGGCGGTGAAGGATGCCATTTCCGCTATCCGCGCCCGCCGCGCCGAGATGAACGTGCCGCCCAGCCGCAAGGCACAGGTGGTCATTGTGGCAGCCCAGCCGGAAAACTATCAGGTGGGCGCGCATTTCATCACCCGCATGGCCTACGCCAGCGAGCTGACGGTACAGACCGCCGCGCCCGCCGACCTGACCGGTATGGTGACAGTGGCGACCCACGACGCCACCATCTATATGCCCATGGCGGAGCTGGTGGATATCGCCAAGGAGCTGGCGCGCATCGCCGCCGAGCGTAAGAAGGCGGAGGAGAACCTCCAGCGCATCGAGGCAAAGCTGGCCAACGAGTCCTTCACCTCCCGGGCCCCGGAGAATGTCGTCAACGCCGAGCGTGAAAAGGCGGAGAAGGCCCGCGCCCTCATCGCGAAGCTGGATGAGTCCGCCGCTGCCATGCAGATCTGAATTTCCTGACCGTACAGGCGTGATTCGACAGCAAAAACTGCATAAATACACTATAATCACCGTAGATCAATGATCTGCGGTGATTATTTTTACGAAGGAGCATCGGATATGGAAGTGTTGACAAAACACGAGGGGAACTGTTTGGAGTTCTTCTTGAAAGGGGAGCTGGATCATCACGGCGCGCAGGGGCTGCTGCTCCGCTTGGAGCAGGACATACAGAAGACGCTGCCGATGGTGCTGATCCTGGATTTCACGGACGTGACATTTATGGACAGCTCCGGCATCGCCGTGGCGCTGCGGGGCTGGCAGCGTATGCGGGAGCTGGGAGGTGCCGTGACACTGCGCCATGTAGCACCGCAGCCCCGGAAAGTATTTGAGGCGGCAGGCATTGGGCGAATGATGACCATCGCTTGAGAAGATAGGAGGAGAGTACATATGACACGCGCCGAAAACTATGTGACCATCGAATTTCTCAGCCGCAGCAGCAACGAGAGCTTTGCGCGCTCCGCCGCGGCGGGCTTCGCGCTGCAGCTTGACCCGACGTTGGACGAGATGGGCGACATCAAAACCGCTGTCAGCGAAGCGGTAACCAACGCCATCGTCCACGCCTATCCGGACGCGTTGGGGAAGATCGTCATGAAGATGAAGCTGCTCAAGGGAAACGTGCTGGAGATCACTGTCCGTGACTGGGGCCGCGGCATCGCCGATGTAGAGGAGGCACGGCGTCCGCTGTTCACCACCGGCGGCAGCGAGCGGAGCGGTATGGGCTTCACCATCATGGAGAGCTTCATGGACAAGCTCACCGTCCGTTCGATAGCAGGCAAGGGTACCACCGTCCAGATGCGAAAGCGCATCGCGCCGCGTCTGATGCCGCGATGACGGCGGAGGACCGCATGGCGCTGTTGGAGCGGGCGCAGCAGGGAGACGATGACGCCTGCCAGCAGATGCTCCTGGAAAATACCGGCTTGATCTGGTCGATCGTCAAGCGCTATCGCGGCTGCGGCGTGGAAACGGACGACCTGTATCAGCTGGGATGCATTGGATTCATCAAGGCTGTAAAGGGATTTGACCTCACATACGGAACGCAGTTTTCCACCTACGCTGTACCCAAGATCGCAGGGGAGATCCGCCGCTTTCTGCGGGATGACGGCCCCATAAAAGTCGGACGCACCCTACGGGAGAAGGGGCAGATGCTCTGGGCGGCCAAGGAACGCCTGCAAAATCGTCTGGGCTGCGCGCCGCGGCTCTCCGAATTGGCGGAGGAGACCGGCCTCACCGTGGAGGAGATCGCCCACATCGAGCTGGCGGTGGTGGCGCCGGAATCCTTACAGCAGGAGACGGCGGAGGGACTGACGCTGGAATCCCTGCTGGGTACGGAGGAGCCGGAGGCGGGTATGGTGGAGCGGCTCGCCCTGCGAGAGGCCATCGACCGCCTGCCGGAACAGGAGAAAAAGACCATCCTTCTCCGGTTTTTCAAGGGCTTGACGCAGGAGCAGACCGCCCGGCTCCTGCATGTTTCACAGGTGCAGGTATCCCGCATGGAGCGCCGCAGCTTGCAGAAGCTGCGGGAGCTGCTGAGCGATTGACCGGTAGGTCGCGCTCAGGGCCGCAGCCGCGGCTGCTCCGGTCGAGAGGGCATGGCGCCGTCGCCGTCCAGCGGTAAAAACTCCGTCATGACGCCGCGATAGCGCTTGGGGAGAAACGAGTTCTGGCAGCGCGGGTTTCGCCGTTCCTTGATGGCCACCGTTTCAAAGAAGGTTTTCCAGAGCTGCCTGTATTGGAGCTCCGTCTCATCCGGCGCTGCCAGCTCCAGATGCTCCATCGGCACAATGCGGGCGCGGCCCTGCGTGTGGAACAGAACCTCGCGGTTGGTTCTATCGAAGATGAAAAATGTCTCATTGGCATAGCGCTCGCAGAAATGATGGCGCAGCAGCGGCAGAACACGGTTTTTCGGCTCGATCACCGCGCCAAGCACACCACTGTAGTCCGAAAAACGTACAAACCCCCGGAGCTTTTCCAGCTCGCCGCTCATGTGCCGGAGGGCCTTGTGCAGCGGATAGTATACCGGATCGGACAGATCCCCCATGAAGCCGTCGCCCTCCCGCAGCACCTTGCAGGCAAATGCGTAGAGATGCAGCTCCTTGTCCGCTATGCAGGTCAGGAAGGCTCTCCGCAGCACCTTCGCCGCCTGCGCCGACCGGGAAAATATCCCCTGATACACCCGCTTACTGTGCGCGGCGCTGGTGGGTACAGTGCGCACCTCATACAGCGACAAAAATCCCTCGTCGGAAGAAAAACCGACGGGGGATTCCTTATAGGCATAGCTGTCGTAGATGCAGCACAGAAACCCCGCGAACGTCCCGTCGTATTGATAGATCACATCCAAGTCGCTCACCCCGCATCGTCAAATAGTGACAGCTGTTCTGCGCCGCTTTCCGGAAGAAGGCCCCGTTCCATCTGTGCCAGCTGCACCGGCAGCGTGTCCGGCGAGAAGCGCAGTCCCTGCCGTATTCTGCCGCCGCAGGTGATAAAAAACTGTGCGCGCTTCACCACGACGCCCAGCTTTTTCAGATCCTCGAAGCGGAGATGGCTCTGCCGCCGGGCTGACAGGATGCGCCGCGCACTGACCGGGCCGATGCCCGGCACACGCAGCAGCGTCTCCAGATCCGCCCGCATGATCTCCACCGGAAACTGCTCCAGATGTGCCACCGCCCAACTGGATTTCGGATCGAGCCGACAGTCGAAGTTGGGGTGCGCGTCGTCCAGCAGCTCTGCGGCCCGGAAGCCGTAAAAGCGCAGCAGCCAGTCCGCCTGATACAGCCGATGCTCCCGCAGCAGCGGCGGTTTTGTGTCGAGAGAAGGGAGGAGGCGGTTCTCCACCACCGGCACATACGCTGAGTAAAACACCCGTTTGAGCCGGTACTTCTCGTACAGCGACTCCGTCAATCGGAGGATGTGCCGGTCATCGTCACCGGTGGCGCCTACAATGAGCTGTGTGCTTTGCCCGGCTGGGGCAAACACCGGCGCGTGCCTGTACTTTGCAAGCTCCGCCTTGCTCTGGCGCACGCCGTCCCGTATCTGTCCCATAGGCCGCAGGATCGCGTCTTTTGTCTTATCCGGTGCCAGTGTCTGCAAGCCGGCTTGCGACGGCAGCTCGATGTTGACGCTGAGACGATCCGCCAGCAAGCCAAGCTGTTCCACCAGCTCCGGAGATGTGCCTGGAATGGTCTTGGCGTGGATGTAGCCGTTGAACCGGTACTCCTCCCGCAGGATGCGAAGCGCCTGTATCATCTGCTCGGTGGTATAGTCCGGGCTGCGCAGTACGCCGCTGGAGAGAAACAACCCTTCGATGTAATTCCGCCGGTAAAAGCCGATGGTCAGCTCCGCCAGCTCCCGCGGAGTGAACGCCGCCCGCCGCGTGTCGTTGCTGCGCCGATTGATACAATATTTGCAGTCGTAGGCGCAGGCATTGGTCATCAGCACCTTCAGCAGCGTGATGCAGCGGCCATCTGCCGAAAAGCTGTGGCAGCATCCGGCGATGGAGGAGGTGGTGTTGCCGATCATACCGGCTCTGGCACCGCGCTGCACACCGCTGGAGGTACAGGCCGCATCGTACTTGGCGGCGTCCGTCAGGATCGTCAGCTTCTCCAGAACATCCATGCTGTTACGCCGTGCGGCGTCTGCGGCGGGGCGCCGGATGGTCGATGCAGTCGATGAGCCGCATCACGTTGGCAGCAATGGAACCTGCGCCCAGCAGGGTGATGAGCAATCCGATCGTCGTCATAAGAGTTACCTCCGTATCAAACCTATGTTCTATTGGCATTATAAATCGAACAAGCGTTCTTGTCAACATAAATCGAACAAAAATTCTACTAATTTTTCAGTAACGGTTGACCGCAGGCCGATGCTGTATTAAAATAGAGGGCAAGAAAGAGAAAAGCGAGGCTTCTTCATGACGGAACTGGAGAGACGATTTATCGCGGCGCGGCGTGCTGCCATTGCCGCCGACTTCCAAAAGCTGAACCCGCGCCAACAGGAGGGCGTGCTGACCACGGAGGGGCCGCTGCTGCTGCTGGCGGGCGCCGGATCCGGCAAGACCACGGTGCTGATCAACCGCGTGGCCAATCTGCTGCGCTACGGACGGGGCAGTGACAGTACGGATATTCCCATCCCTGTGACGGAGGATGTGGCGGCGTTTCTGGAGGAATACGTCAAAGCGCCCGACGAGGAGCAGCGTCCGCTGATGCAGTATCTCTGCGCCGTGGAGCCCGCCCGCCCGTGGGAGGTACTGGCCATCACCTTTACCAATAAGGCCGCCAACGAGCTGAAGGAGCGGCTGGGGCGTATGCTGGGAGAGAAGGTGGCGCAGGACGTGTGGGCGTCCACATTCCACTCCGCCTGTGTCCGCATTCTGCGCCGGGACATCGACCGTCTCGGCTTCGACCGCAGCTTCACCATCTACGACACGGATGACAGCAAGCGGGTCATTAAAGACATTCTCAAGGAGTTGTCTCTGGACGAGAAGGCGTTTCCGCCCAGAGAGATCCTGAGCGTTATTTCCCGCGCAAAGGACGATATGCAGTCGCCAGAGGCGTTTATCCAGCAGTGGCAGGCCATCAACGATTGGCGGCGCATCAGGATCGGTAAAGTATATGCGCTTTACAACAGAAAGCTGCGGGACGCCAATGCGCTGGACTTCGACGACATCATCCTGCACACCGTCCGGCTGCTGCAAGACTGCCCGGATGTGCGAGCGTACTACCAGAACAAATTCCGTTATATCCTCATCGACGAGTATCAGGACACCAACCACCTGCAATACCTGCTGGCCAGCCTTCTGACCAACGAACGGCACAATATCTGCGTGGTGGGCGACGACGACCAGAGCATTTACCGTTTCCGCGGCGCGGACATCAGCAACATTCTCAGCTTTGAAAAGGAGTACAAGGGCGCCCGCACCATCCGGCTGGAGCAGAATTACCGCTCCACGCAGAACATTCTGGACGCGGCCAACGCCGTCATCCGCCACAACGAGGGGCGCAAGGGAAAGACCCTGTGGACGGAGAACGGGGCGGGGGAGAAGGTCACCGTCAAGACCGCCTTTAATGAGAGCGACGAGGCCAATTATGTGGTGGGACAGATGATGACCGGCTACCGCCGGGGCGAAAGCTGGAAGGACAACGCGGTGCTCTACCGGATGAACGCCCAGTCCAACGCGCTGGAATATGCCTTCAAGCGCAACGGCGTACCCTACAAGATCTACGGCGGCATGAAGTTCTTCGACCGCGCCGAGGTCAAGGATATGCTGGCGTATCTGTGCGTCATCAGCAACACCACCGATGACCTGCGTCTGCGGCGCATCATCAATGTACCCTCCCGCAAGATCGGGCAGGCCACCGTGGACAAGGCGCAGCTCCTTGCCACCGAGCAGGGAAGCTCCCTCTATGAGGTGCTTCTCCACGCGGCAGACTATCCGGAATTGAAAAATGCAGCAGGCAAGCTCCTCGCCTTTACAGGCATGATCGAGTCCCTGCGCCGGCAGCTGCCGGACTCCGATCTCATGGCGTTCTACGATCTGCTCTGCGACAAGAGCGGCTACACCGCCGCCCTGCGGGAAAAGGACGATGTAGAGAGCCGCGGCCGTCTGGAGAACGTAGAGGAGCTGAAATCCAGCATCCAAGGCTATCTGGAAAATGCGGAGGGTGAGCCGACGCTGGCGGGCTTTCTGGACGAGGTGGCGCTGTATACCGATCTGGACAGCCAGTCCGACAGCGATAACTGCGTGACCATGATGACCATGCACGCCGCCAAGGGACTTGAATTTCCCCACGTCTATGTGGTGGGCATGGAGGACGGACTTTTCCCCGGAAATCGCGCTATGGGCGACGCGGAGGAGATGGAGGAGGAGCGGCGTCTTTGCTATGTGGCCATGACCCGCGCCAAGGAGACGCTGACGCTGACAAACGCACGGCAGCGTATGCTTTTCGGCCGCACGGCCCCCGCCATGCCCTCCCGTTTCTTGAAGGAGATCCCGGAGGAAAACATGGAGTGGATCAGCAAGCCGCAGCCCCGCAGCGTGGAGAGCGACATCGGCTGGGGCGACGGCCTTGGCGATGGATACGCGGGCCAACACAGCGGATACGGGGAGCGATACGGCAGCTACGGCAGCGGGCAGAGCCGCCGCGCTGCACCGGTCACCACGTCCCACGCACCTGCCGCCCCCACCGCAAAGCCGCTGCAAGCGGCAACAGGCGGCGTCCAGAAGGCAGCGTCCTCCGGCGTGCTCATGCAGCTGGCACCGGGTGAGAGCGTGCGCCACGATGCCTTCGGGCAGGGTATGGTGCTGTCCGTCCGGGTCATGGGCAACGATGCGCTCATCGAGGTGGCCTTCGACACTGTGGGTACGAAAAAGCTGATGCTGCGGGCTGCCATGGGGCATCTGACCAAGGAGTAAGCCCTTGTAAACTTAAAGTTGCGCCGGTTCCTGTATCAGGCAACCTGAAGTTGATGGACATACCGGCGGCGATGGGATAAAATTCAGGATAGAAAGACAGTTTGACCGACGAAAGGAGACACGCGATGGGATTTGGGTTTGGTTTCAGTGCATTCGGTGTTATGTTCGTTCTGATGTTCGGCGTTATGCTGGTACTATTTATCGTTACAGCGGTGCGGGGCATCAGCACATGGAATAAGAACAATCATTCGCCGCGCCTGACGGTGGAGGCCACCGTGGTGTCCAAGCGGCAGAATACCTCCGTACACCACCACAACAACGCCGGTGACGCCACCGGTGCCCACGGTATACACACCACCACCTCTACCACCTATTACGCCACCTTTCAGGTGGCCAGCGGTGACCGGATGGAGCTGCACGTTGGCGGCCGGGAGTACGGTATGCTGGCCGAGGGTGACTTTGGTGAGCTGACGTTTCAGGGTACACGCTATCTGGGCTTTGCCCGACAGGGCGTGGGCGAGCCGACACCGGTCGAAGAAAACGCGGGAAAATCAGCGGCGGACAATGAAAAGCACCGCAGCTGGGACCCGGAGCTGTAAAGGACGCAGAAACAAAACAGCACAGCGCGGCTCTTTAGCCGTGCTGTGCTGTTTTCTTGTGTTGGTTGGGAAAAGAAGAACGCCCTGCGGAAAACTCCGCAGGGCGCTTGTCTGTACAGTTCAGGCGCTGATCAAACTTAGATCGCGCGGGTAACTTTGCCGGAACGCAGGCACCGGGTACAAACATATACATGGCGAGGCGTGCCGTTGATCACTGCCTTCACGCGCTTGACATTGGGCTTCCAGGGGCGATTGGAACGCCGATGAGAGTGAGAGACCTTGATGCCGAAGCTCACGCCCTTGTCGCAAAATTCGCACTTAGCCATCCGTTGCACCTCCTTGCTGTCATAACATACGGGTCGCTTGCACCGCAAGCAGTTGATATAATAACAGATAATGTCATGAATTGCAAGCACTATTTGACAAAAAAACGAAATTTTTTTGGAAGGGGAAAGTGTTGCGTAACAAAGGGATACAAGATATAATATGAAGTGGCAATTATGCGTATTTGCCGCTGTCGGCGGCAGGCGCCTCACAGGAGGGAGCTTTATGGAAAAAGTCAAGCGCACACCGGCCAGTCTGAAGAACATGGTGGAGACCTTCAACATGGAGATCCTGCACAAGGGCCGGGATTTTGACAACACCGTTGTGACCATTTCGGATGTGAACCGACCGGCCTTGCAGCTGGTGGGTTTTTACGATTATTTTGACGATAAGCGCCTGCAAATTCTGGGACGGGGCGAAATGCAGTTTCTGGAGCGGATGACGGAGGCCGAGCGGACGCGGGTATTCAACAAGCTGCTGAGCTATCCGTTCCCCGCCATGATCGTCGCCCGAGACATGGAGGCGCCGTCGGAGCTGGTGCAGATGGCGAATAAGCATGACCGCACGCTGCTGCGCTCGGCGGAGTCCACGGTGGATGTGACCAGTAAGCTCATCGACTATCTGAACCGTGCCATGGCGCCTCAGATCGCCCGCCACGGCGTGCTGATGAACATTTACGGCCAGGGCGTGCTGATCCTGGGCGACTCCGGCATCGGCAAGAGCGAGACCGCCATTGAGCTGCTCAAGCGCGGCCACCGGCTGGTGGCCGACGATGCCGTGGAGATCCGCCGTATCTCCAACAACCTGTTTGGCACAGCGCCGGAGATCATCCGTCACTACATCGAGATCCGCGGCGTAGGCGTTATCGATGTGCAGCAGCTGTTCGGCATGGGCGCCGTGCAGTTCGATACGGAGATCGACCTTGTCATCCAGCTGGAGCAGTGGGTGGACGGTAAATTCTATGACCGGCTGGGGCTGGGCGAGGAAAAGTACGAGATGCTGGGGGTGGAACTGCCCATCGTTACCATCCCCGTGCGGCCGGGTCGAAATCTGGCGGGCATCGTGGAGATCGCCACCATGAAGAACCGGCAGATGAAGTATGGCTACAACGCAGCGCGGGATTTCGTGACGCAGTTTGACAGCAAGATGGACGCGATGATAAAGGAGAACAGGGCAAAGCAATGAAGTATGTGGGTGTAGATATCGGCGGTACAAACCTGAAGGCGGGACTGGCGGACGAAAACGGACAGCTTCTCGCCGTACAAAAAATGAAGGTGGCGTCCATCACGGATCAGCAGTCTCTGGCATGGACCATCGTGGCCATGACGCAGGAGCTTGCCAAGAGCGCCGGCGTACCGCTGGACGAGATCGCCTCCGTGGGCGTCGGCGTACCCGGAACGGTGGAGATCCGCTCCGGTTCCATCGGCTATACCTGCAACCTGCCGCTGCGGAACGTGCCGCTGCGGAAGCTGTTCCACCACTACCTGTCCATTCCGCTGTATATTGAGAACGATGCCAACTGTGCGGCGCTGGCGGAATACTATGTAGGCGCAGGCCGGGACAGCAAGCGCTTCGTGACCATCACGCTGGGTACCGGCGTGGGCGCGGGCATCATCCACAACGGCAAGATCTACCACGGCGCCAACGGCATGGCGGGCGAGGTGGGACACACGGTGATCGAGCGGAACGGCCTGCCCTGTCCCTGCGGGCGGCACGGCTGCTGGGAGCAGTACGCCTCGGCCTCCGCGCTGAAGCGCATGACGGCGGAGGCTGTGGCTGCCCATCCGGACAGTATTCTGGCCCGCGTGGTGGCGGAAAACGACGGCCATGTGTCCGGCCAGTCCGCGTTTATCGCGGCGCGGCAGGGCGACCCTGTGGGGCAGCGTATCTGCGACGAATATGTGGGCTATCTGGCCTGCGGCATCGTAAACGTGGTCAATGTGTTCCAGCCGGACGCGCTGGCCATCGGCGGCGGCGTCAGCAACGAGGCCGACGAGCAGCTCTTGCTGCCGGTACAGCGCTGTGTGGAGCGGGAGAGCATCCCATGTGCCAAGAACCGGCGCACCCGCATCGTCAAGGCGGAGCTGGGCAATCAGGCCGGCATCATCGGCGCGGCGCTGCTGGGGAAGAACAAACGGATCTGAGGACCTTTCAGGAGGAGTTATGAGCTGGTACGAGGCATTGGATCAATGGACGGCGGATTACCTGCCGGATATGACATATGAGCACGACGCGCCGCTGTCCAGACACACGTCGTTCCGCATCGGCGGCCCGGCGCGGCGTATGGCGTTCCCCAAGGACGGCAGCCAGATGGTGCTGCTGATCGAGGCGGCGCGTACCTGCGGGGCGCGGCCGCTGGTTATCGGCAACGGCACGAACCTGCTGTTTCCCGATGAGGGGGTCGATCGTCTGGTGGTGAACACCCGGGATATGTCCGATGTGACGTTGGACGCGGAGGGCCGCGTTGCGGCGGAGGCCGGCGCATCCCTGTCGCGGGTGGCGGTATTCGCCCAGCAGCACGGTCTGGCGGGGCTGGAGTTTGCCCACGGCATCCCCGGCAGCGTAGGCGGCGCGGTGTGTATGAACGCAGGCGCCTACGGCGGCGAGATGCGGCAGGTGGTGCGCGAGGCAACGGTGCTGTTCCCAGAGGAGGGCATCCGGACGCTGACCGTCGAGGAGCTGGCCTTCTCCTACCGGCACAGCCTGCTGACAGACTGTCCCGACGCGGTGGTGCTGCGGGCCGTTTTTGCGCTGGAGGCCGGTGAGAGCACCGTGATCCGGGAAAAAATGGACGAACTGATGGCAAGGAGAAAGGCTTCACAGCCCTTGGAGTATCCCAGCGCGGGAAGCACCTTTAAGCGCCCGGAGGGGTATTTTGCCGCTGCGCTCATCGACCAGTGCGGCCTGAAGGGGCTGACGGTAGGCGGCGCGCAGGTATCGGAAAAGCACGCGGGCTTCGTCATCAACCGCGGCGGTGCTGCCTGCGCAGACGTATTGGCGCTGATGGCGCAGGTGCAGCAGCGCGTATGGGAGGAAAAGGGCGTCCGGCTGGAGCCGGAGGTCAAGGTAATACACTGAGGAGAAAAAACGTGGAGATACTCATAATTTCGGGGCTTTCCGGCAGTGGAAAATCCCGTGCCGCCACTTTTCTGGAGGATATCGGCTACTATATCGTGGACAATCTGCCCGCGGAGATGATGCTGAAATTTGCCAATTTCTGCACAGCCTCCGGCGGGCGGTACGACCGGGTGGCGCTGGTATACGATGTCCGGGCGGGCGAGCCGTTCCAGCGGCTCATCGACGTGCTGGACAAGCTGCGCCGCCGGGACGGCGTCCGGTGCCGTATGCTGTTTCTGGAGACAGATACGCGGGTCATTATCAGCCGCTACAAGGAGACGCGGCGCAGCCATCCGCTGTGCGCGGAGGGCATTTCTATCGAGGAGGCAGTCCGGCGCGAGCGGGAGCTGCTGGCGCCGGTGCGGGAGCACGCGGACTTCGTGCTGGACACCACGGCGTTTTCCACCTCCAAGCTGCGCAGCGAGCTTTTGACCCTGTTCGGCGGCGGCGACACCCGGCAGGCGCTGAATGTCAGCGTCATGTCCTTCGGCTTTAAGAATGGCCTGCCGTTGGAGGCGGATCTGGTATTTGATGTGCGGTTTCTCCCCAACCCCTACTATGTGCCGGAGCTGAAGACCCTGACGGGGCTGGATGAGCCGGTGCGGGAATATGTGTTCGCGTCGGAAGCGGCAGGGCGGTTTTTGGAGCGGCTGGAGCCGCTGCTGGCGTTTCTGCTGCCCCAGTATTTGCAGGAGGGACGGACGGAGCTGGTCATTGCCGTAGGCTGCACCGGCGGTCGGCACCGTTCCACGGCAATGGCACACCATCTGGCCACCTACATCGGCGGCTTGGGGTATCCGGTGTCCGAGAGCCACCGGGACATTTCACGATAGGGAGTGGCGACGATGAGCTCATTTGCGTACAAAGCAAAGAACGAGATATGCCGGACACAGCTATCCCGGCAGTGCTGCGCCCGGGCGGAGGCCTACGGCGTGCTGCTGTACTGCAATACGTTCACGCCGTCGGAGGTACGGATCATCACGGAGAATCCGGAGTTTGCCGCACGGCTGCCCAAGCTGTTCCACAAGGCATTTTCCCTGAAATTCGACCAGCTGCCGGAGAAGGACGGGCGGGGAAAGCTGATCTTCCGCATCACCGACCGGGACAAGCTGGCGCGGATCATCAATACGCTGGGGTACGACCCCCAGCAGATCATGGCGCTGCACGTCAACTTTGGATTATTGGAGGACGACTGCTGCCGGACGGCATTCCTGCGGGGTGCGTTTCTGGCCGGCGGCAGCGTGACCGACCCGGAAAAACGATACCACATGGAGCTGGCCACCAGTCACAAGCAGGCCAGCCGCGAGGTGTCCAGACTGCTGGAGGAGATGGGATTTCTGCCCCGCTCCGTACAGCGCGGCGCCAACTCTCTCATTTATTTCAAACAGTCGGAGCATATTGAGGATCTGCTGACGAAGATCGGCGCGCCGGCAGCGGCCATGGATATCATGACTGCCAAGGTGGACAAGGAGATCCGCAACGGCGCCAACCGCGCCATGAACTGCGACATGGCCAATGTAAATAAGACGCTGGACGCGGCACAGGAGCAGGTATCCGCCATTGAAAAGCTGCGGGAGAGTCGGCGGTGGGAGCTGCTGCCGGAGAAATTGCGGCAGACGGCGGCGCTGCGTCTGGCGTATCCAGAGCTTTCACTGACACAGCTGGCGGAGCGATGCGACCCGCCGGTGACAAAATCCTGCATCAACCATCGGATGCGTAAACTCATGGAGGAGGCAAACGAGCTATGACAAAGAGAGAACGGTGCCTGCGGGCAAAGGAATGCCACGAGAAAGGTCTGAACTGCGGCCAAAGCGTACTGCTGGCCTTTACGGATGTAACGGGTCTGACGGAGGTGCAGAGCATGGCGGTGGCCAGCGGCTTCGGCGGCGGGCTGCGCTATGGCGGCGCGTGCGGCGTGGTCAATGCGGCGGCTGTGGTACTGGGTATGGTGTATCCCAGCACGCTGGAGAATGGCCCTGCGGGGAAAAAGCGATCCACAGAGCTGACGCAGGATTTTCAGCGGCGATTCATGGCGCGGTTCCACAAGCTGGACTGCCGCGAGCTGCTGGCTGAGAAGGAGCTGGATGCCACAGATATGGCGCGGGAGCTGGGTGTAACGCACCACTGCCGGATGCTGGTGGTATCCGGCACAGAGCTGCTGTGCGATATGCTGGACGAGCTTTGTAAATAACACAGAAGGACAGGGGATAGCATGGGATTCGTACATCTGCACGTCCATACGGAGTACAGTCTACTGGACGGTGCCTGCCGGATACGGGATCTTCCGGCGCTGGTCAAGGAGATGGGGCAGAACGCGGTGGCCATTACGGACCACGGCGTGATGTATGGCGCCATCGACTTTTACCGCGCCTGCAAAAAGGAGGGTATCCATCCCATCATCGGCTGCGAGGTCTATGTGGCGCGCCGCACGCGCTTCGATAAGCAGCACGAGTTTGATGCGGAGTCCCGCCATCTGGTGCTGCTGTGCAAAAACGAGACGGGCTATCGCAACCTGTCCTATATGGTCAGCCAGGCGTTTACCGAGGGCTTCTACATCAAGCCCCGTATCGACATGGAGCTGCTGCGCCAGCATTCCGAGGGACTGATCGCACTGTCGGCCTGTCTGGCAGGCGAGATCCCCCGTCGGCTGGTGAACGGCGACTACGACGGGGCGAAGGAGTATGCCCTGACCATGCGGGAGATTTTCGGAGAGGACAGCTTCTATCTGGAATTGCAGGATCACGGCATTGCCGACCAGACTGAGGTGAACCGGCAGCTTCTGCGCCTCCACAATGAGACGGGCATCCCGCTGGTGTGTACCAACGACGCCCACTACCTGCGGCGGGAGGACGCCGAGAGCCATGACGTGCTGCTGTGCATCCAGACGGGCAAGACTGTGGACGACGCCAACCGGATGCGCTACGAGCCGCAGAATTTCTATCTGCGCTCCACGGAGGAGATGGAGGCGCTGTTCGCCGGGTATCCGGAGGCAGTGGCCAACACGCAGCGCATCGCGGATATGTGCCAGCTGGAATTTACGTTCGGCAAATACCACCTGCCGGAGTTCCAGCTGCCGGAGGGCTACGACTCGCCCTCATATTTGCGAAAGCTGTGCGACGAGGGGTTTGTCAAGCGGTACGGCGGCAGCAGGCCGGACTACCGCAAGCAGCTGGACTATGAGCTGGACATGATCGAAAAGATGGGTTTCACCGATTACTTCCTCATCGTGTCCGACTTCGTGCGCTACGCCAAGAGCGTGGATATCCCGGTAGGGCCGGGGCGCGGCTCCGCCGCAGGCTCCATGGTGTCCTACTGTCTGGAGATCACGGATATCGACCCCATGAAGTACGACCTGTACTTCGAGCGTTTTCTCAACCCGGAGCGGGTATCCATGCCCGATATCGATATGGACTTCGGCGACACACGCCGGGGCGAGGTGGTGGACTACGTCCGCCGCAAATACGGCGACGACCATGTGGCACAGATCGTCACCTTCGGCACCATGGCGGCTCGCGCTGCCATCCGGGATGTGGGCCGCGCCCTGAACATGACCTACGCCGAGGTGGACGTGGTGGCCAAGCTGGTACCTGCAGGGCCGGGCGCGCTGCATATCACGCTGCAGGACGCGCTGAAGCTCAGCAAGCAGCTGGCCGATCTGTACCGGGACGATCCACGGGTGAAGAAGCTCATCGACACCGCCATGGCGCTGGAGGGGATGCCCCGCCACGCCTCCACCCACGCGGCTGGCGTGGTCATCACCAAGCGTCCGGTGTACGAATATGTGCCGCTGGCACGGAACGACGACGCCGTGGTGTGCCAGTATGTCATGACCACGCTGGAGGAGCTGGGGCTGCTGAAAATGGACTTTCTGGGGCTGCGGAACCTGACGGTACTGGACGACGCGGTGAAGATGGTGCAGCGGTACAAGCCGGACTTTACGCTGGACGGCATCCCCGACGACGACCCGGAGACCTACGAGATGATCTCGCAGGGCCGGACATCCGGTGTGTTCCAGATCGAATCCACCGGCATGACCGGTGTTTGCGTGGGGCTGAAGCCCCAGAACATTGAGGATATCACCGCTGTCATCGCGCTGTACCGGCCGGGACCCATGGAGTCTATCCCGCGCTTTATCGCCTGCAAGCACGATCCCAAGCTGGTGACATACAAGCACCCCAAGCTGATCCCCATCCTGTCGGTGACCTACGGCTGCATCGTCTATCAGGAGCAGGTTATCCGCATTTTTCAGGAGCTGGGCGGCTTCTCGCTGGGGCAGGCGGACATGGTGCGCCGGGCCATCAGCAAGAAGAAGGCCAAGGAGATCGAGAAGGAACGGCACGCCTTTGTCTACGGCGACCCGGAGCGGGGCATCCCCGGCTGCATCGCCAATGGCATCGAGGAGGCCACGGCGCAGGCCATTTACGATGAGATCTTTGACTTCGCCAACTACGCCTTCAATAAGGCTCACGCCGTCAGCTACGCGGTGGTGGCCTACCAGACGGCGTACTTCAAGTGCCACTATACCAAGGAGTATATGGCGGCGCTGCTGACCAGCGTGCTGGATAACTCCGACAAGGTGGCGGGCTATATCGGCGAGTGCCGGGACTGCGGCATCACGCTGCTGCCGCCGGATGTGAACCGCTCCTACGACCGGTTCACCGTGGAGCCGGAGGGCATCCGCTTCGGTCTGGTTGCCATCAAGAATATCGGACGGGGCTTCATCCTGTCTGTGGTGAAGGAGCGGGAGCAGGGGGGACTGTTCAAGTCCTTCCAGGACTTCTGCCAGCGGATGTATGACTGCGGCGACATGAACAAGCGCGCCGTGGAGAATCTTATCCGCAGCGGCGCCTTCGACAGTCTGGGGGACAGGCGCTCTCAGCTCATCGCCGTGTACGAGATGGTGCTGGATACCATCGGCAGCACCCGGCGGCAGAATGTAGAGGGACAGCTGGATATGTTCGGCATGGCGTCTGTCTCCGGCGGCGAGGACGCCGACAAGATCCAGCTTCCGGACATCCCGGAGTACTCCGCCACCGAGCGGATGCACATGGAGAAGGAGACGACGGGGCTATACCTGTCCGGCCACCCCATGACCGACCGGCGGCCGCTGGCACGGAGGCTGGGTGCCGCCGCCATCCACGAAATACTGGACGATTTTGCCGGGGAGGATGGGCCTGTACGGTTTGCCGACGGGCAGAATGTCACCGTGGCGGGCATCGTCACCGCCAGCAAGACCCGTACCACCAAAAACAACACCCTCATGGCCTACGTCATGGTGGAGGATGAGACGGCGGCCATCGAGCTGCTGTGCTTCAGCCGTACCATCGACCAGTGCGGCAGCTACATGGCGGTGAATACGCCGGTGCTGGTAAAGGGACGATTGTCCGTACGGGACGAGAAGCCGCCCCAGATCATGTGCGACAGCATCTACCCGCTGGAGCAGAGCGTCCCGACAGGGGAGACGCAGCGCCAGCAGCCTGAGGAGCGAGCGGTCATCTATCTGAAGGTTCCCAGCATGGACAGCCGGGAATTCCGGCAGATCAGCCGCGTCATGACCATGTTTGAGGGTGACACGCCCCTGAAGGTGCGGGTCGCGGACACCGGCAAGATGCTGGGTACCACGTGCCTGAACCATCCGGCGTTCCTGCAGGAGTGCCGGGAGTGGCTGGGCGATGACAACGTGGTGGTACGAATAAAATAACGGTAACGGGTGCGGCGCGAAAGCGCCGCACCTTTGCGCATTCTGGGCATACACTGTACTGAAAGAACCATTCTTTCAGTACTTATTAGGAGGTCATACCATGCCTGAGAATCTGATGCCGGGCCCCGTCTGCGATCTGAGCAGCGTGCGCGAGTCCGTTTGCGTCCATACACGGAAGATCTTTGACTCCTGCCGCGACAAGGACTGTGTGGAGGATCTGCGCTTCTATCCCACCGCAGCGGCACAGGAGGTGCTGCGTACATCCCAGATGATCAAGGGAGGTACGGCGGAGCTGCTGTATATTTATACGGACGTAGAGCCGGTCACCTTCAACCGCGGGTTCTATTCCATCGATATGCGGTTTTTCTACCGGGTCACCCTGCAAGTCTGCACCGGCACACCCCGTTACACCGAGGCGGAGGGGTTGTGCGTCTTTGACAAGCGCTGTATCCTGTTTGGCAGCGAGGGGAACGCCAAGATCTTCTCCTCGGACACGGCGCTTGACGAGCTGGATATCCCCGGCCGGATGCGGACGGATCTGCCCATCGCCGTGGTGGAGGCGGTGGATCCCATCGTGCTGGATACCAAGGTGACGGACTGCCCGCCCGCACCGGCCTGCGACTGTGGGCGCTTGACGGAGATCCCCTCCTTTATCGCCCAGAGCTTCGGGCAGACGCTGGTACTCGATGACAGCGCCAATCGGCGGTTCTATGTGACGCTGGGGCAATTCACGCTGGTGCGTCTGGAGCGGGACACTCAGCTTTTGATCCCGGTGTACGACTACTGCATCCCCCAGTCCGAATGTCCCTGCGACGCGCAGGAGGACCCCTGCGGGCTGTTCCGCAGCGTGGCCTTCCCGGTCAACGAGTTCTTCCCACCCAACACGGTGGAGACGCCCAACGACTACAACAGCACGCGCAATTACTGCGCCTGCCACTGAGAAAGGGGAGCCGTACCGGCAGCGGTACGGCTCCCGCTCTTTACAAATCCCTGTTTTTTGCGTATAATAAAGAAAAAAGCAGGGGAGGGCTCTTCCATGGGTATTGGTTTCATCCAGGACAAGCTGGAGATCAAATTCCTCATCTTATATATCGCCGCCCGGGTCACAGAGCCGCTGGAGCCGGCGGCTATGCAGGATCTGACCATGTGCGACGACGGCATCGACTATTTCGATTACGCCGAGTGCCTGAACGATCTGGTAAAGACGGAGCATCTCCGTGTCACAGAGGATGGGCGGTACGTCATCACGGAGAAGGGGCTGAAGAACAGCCAGATCTGCGAGTCCAGCCTGCCGTACTCCGTACGGCAGCATTCCGACAAGAATATTGCCGCGTACAACAAGGAGGCGCTGCGCCGCGCACAGGTGCAGAGCCATGTGACAGAACGGGAGAACGGCACCTACACGGTGACGCTGGCGCTGCATGACGACGTGGACGAGCTGATGGAGCTGCGCCTGATGGTGGCGGACCGCACCACGGCGGATGGGCTGGCCCAGCGGTTCCAGCAGGAGCCGGAGAAGCTGTACGCACAGATGACCGAGCTGCTGTGCGGCCGGTAAAATGTCTGTTGTATATCCATACGAAAACATCGCTTGACAAGGGCACACAGAGAAAAACAACTGAAAATGAGCTGCCAAGCCTTACACAATGCACCGCCTAATAGGACATAGGCGGTGTTTTTGTATGCAGACAGCGTTTTCTCTGTGTGCCGATATGGGCCAGCCGTGCGGCGTGGCCTAAATTCTTGTTGAGGAGGTTATTCGTGTCATGGCAGAAGAAAACAAGCATCCCCCTACCACGGAGGAACAGGCCCCGCCTGAAATGTCGGGAAAGGCCCCGGAAATGGAGCAGGTCGAGATCCCTGATGTGGGCGGCGGCCCCGCTCCGTCCGCAAAGGTGATTGACCTTTCCGCTGTGCGTCCCGCGCCGGAAAGGGACGCTCCGCCGGACACCCCAAAGGAGCCGGAGGCCCCGCCCGTTTCCGTCACCGAGTACAGCAAGCAGGAATGGGAAAAGCCCATGCCGGAGCCGGAGGAGCCCAAGCCCAAACGGGGCCGCACTGCAAAAGTCGAAAAAGCTGCGCCCACAGAGCCGGGGGCCAAGAAAGAGGAAAAGGCGGAGAAGCCACGCCGAGGCCGTCCGCCCAAGGCGGAAAAAACGGCCCCGGAGCAGGGTAAGCCGCCCAAGGCTGGCAAGACCCATGCGGCCCCCGAAGAAAAGGCAGCGCCCCCGGCCCCGGAAGTGCCGCCTACGCCCCGTGACGCTACCAGAGGCGAAAAAGAGGAAATCGTCTATCTTGACCTTTCCGACCTGCATCCGTTCAAGGATCATCCTTTCGCTGTCCGTGACGATGCGGAAATGAAATCTCTGGTGGAGAGCGTCCGCAACGGCGGTGTCAACCAGCCCGCGCTGGTGCGTCCCCGTGAGGGCGGCGGCTATGAGATCATCGCGGGCCACCGCCGCCAGATGGCCAGCCAACTTGCCGGGTATCGCAATATGCCCTGTATCGTCCGCAATATGACGGATGACGAGGCTATTCTCGCTATGACGGACGACAACCTCCGTCAGCGTGAAACGATTTTGCCCAGCGAAAAGGCTATGTCCCTGAAAATGCAGTATGAGGCCATCAAGCATCAGGGAGCGCGGGGTGACAGCGCCGAGGCCGGAAAGCTCTCACTTGAAAGCGTGGGCCAACGCAACGGCATGAGCGTAAAAACCGTGCAGCGGTATATCTGGCTCAATGATCTTGTGCCGGAATTGAAGCAGACGATGGATGACGGAAAGCTGTCTTTCACCCCGGCTGTGGAAATTTCCCGTGTGCGCCCCAAGCACCAGAAGTATATCGCCGTGTCCATTGAGGGCCAGCAGGCTTCGCCCTCCAAGGGTCAGGCAAAACGGCTCCGTGAGCTGGACAAGGAAAACAAGCTCTCCCCGGACGTGATCGACGGTATTTTGTGTGAAGAAAAGAAAAAGGAGGATCGTGACGTGATCATTACTGGCGCTGAACTGGAAAAGTTTTTTGGCAAGGAGGCCACGCCCCGGCAGATGAAAGACCAGATCATGACGCTGCTGGAGGACTGGAAAGAGCGGCAGCCGCCCGAGCTTGCCAAGCCCGACAAGAAAATGGATATGGAAAAGTAACGACCTCTGGCCACTATGACCAGAGGCTTTTTGCTGCCCCGATAGGATATGGCTCTTGCGGTTATATCCCCCGTCGCCGCCCGTAATCGAGCACAGGCGGGAGTGGGCTGTCAAGGGGGCTTTGCCCCGCCGTGTCCGGCGGCCTTGCCCTTGACCGCCTGCCCCGGCTGTGCTTTTTCTCCGGCAAGCGGCGGGGGTATATCCTCCAGAGCCGCCCCCTTTTCCAAGATTGGAAAAGGGCGGGGGAAAAAGGTTGACCCACTACATTATAAAAATGGAGGTTTTCAAAATGAAACGACCCCTTGCGTATATCACCGCCGCGTGGAGCGGCGATCCCTGCGAGGCGACGGAGCAGGCCGCCAAGTATTGCCGCGCTGTCTATGAGGCGGGCTTTTCGCCCATCTGCCCCACGCTCTATCAGCCGCTTTTCCTGAACGACGCCGTTCCCGAGGAGCATAAAAGCGGCATCGACATGGGCCGTGATCTGCTCCGCCGCTCTCATGTGCTGGTGGTGTGCGGCAGTATCTCCACGGAAAGTATGAAAAACGATGTGGCCGTGGCCCAGCGGCTGGGGATCACGGCGACCACGTTAGACGGCATCCTGACCGTAAAGCGTCAGGGCCGCCGCTGATATGTCATCCCTGTTTGAAGCCTACATTACCAACCTCGGCAAATATAACGAGGGGCGGCTTGTGGGCGAAACGCTGAAATTCCCGGCCACCACGGAGGAGGTGCAGGCCCTTTTGAAGCGCATCGGCGTGGATGGGGTACGGTATGAGGAAATCTTTATTACCTCATTTGACGGTGATGTGCTGGGCCTGTATGACCATTTGGGCGAGTATGAAAGCATTGACGAGTTGAACCATCTGGCCCATGTGCTGTCTGACCTCGACCAGAGCGATATTGAAAAGTTTGAAGCCGTCATTGACAGCGGCGAATACACAGGCAGCGTCCATGACCTGATCAATCTCGCGCAAAATCTGGATTGCTATGACTTCTACCCCGGCATTGACAGCGAGGAGGCGCTGGGCCGGGTCTACATCGAGGAAATGGAAATGCTGGATGTGCCGGATAATGTGCTGCCCTACTTCGACTTTGAAGCCTACGGGCGGGACGCACGGATCAACGATGGCGGCCATTTTGCCCCCGGCGGTTATGTGTTCAATAACGGCGGCAGCTTTGTGGAGCGGTATCACGGGATGGAGGACATTCCCCCGGAGCACCGCATCTTCGCCTATCCCAAGCTGAATATCCGGGAGCAGATGGCGGCGTATCAGGAGGTCATAGACCGTTCGGCGCTGAACGAGGAAAAGCTGCGGCTCCCCGCCAGCCGTGAGGACAGATAGGCCGCTTCTGGTCACGGTGGCCAGAGGGCAAAGGAGGTGTAAGCTATCGTCGGAGATGAAGTGTCCCGGCAGACCATCGCCGTCAGCGTCAAGGCATCCAAGCTGACCGCCCGTGCGCTGGCCTATGTGGTGGCAGCCGTGGGCCGGAAGATCGCCAAGGAGCACCGCAAGGCGCAGACACCCCACGGCAAGCAGAGTGTGCGGAAACTCATGGGCCACGGTGGGGACACCAACGCCATTGAGGTGGATACGCCCAAGCTGTTTGACAAGGTTGCCCGGAAATGGGGTGTGGACTACGCCATCCGCCGTGTAGGGGATGAAAAATATCTGCTTCTGTTCAAGGCGCGGCAGGCCGACGCTATCACAGGCTGCTTTGCCGAGTATTCCCGTTTGGAACTGAAACGGGCCAAGTCCCGGCAGACGCCGATTCGGGAGCAGCTCCGGCAGGCAGAGGATCAGGTGAAAAAGCAGCCCCAGCGGGAACTGACAAAGGAGGCGGCGCATGGCGACAGATAAAATCAGGAAGTATGTTCTTCCGAATATCCCGTACCTGTTCATCGGCTGGTTTTGCCTGAAAATCGGTACGGCGTACCGTCTGGCCGCTGGCGCGGGCTTCGAGGAAAAGCTGCTGGGGCTGGGCCAGACCATCGGCGCGGCCTTTGCCAGCTTTGCCCCCGGCCTTGCCCCGCTGGATTGGTTTGTCGGCATTGTGGGCGCAGTCGGCTTCCGGCTGCTGATCTACTGCAAGGCGAAAAAAGCAAAGAAATTTCGCCGCGATGCCGAGTACGGCACAGCCCGCTGGGGAACGGAAAAGGACATCAAGCCGTTCATTGACTCCAAGTTTGAAAACAATATGCTGCTGACCGCCACGGAACGGCTCACCATGAACACCCGCCCCAAAAATCCCGCCAATGCCCGCAACCTCAATTTTTGCGGCATCGGCTCATCCGGCTCCGGCAAGACCCGCTTTTGGCTCACGCCGCAGTTGCTTCAAGCCCATTCTTCCTATGTGGTGGTAGACCCCAAGGGCGGTTGCTGGGGCAGGTCGGGGCCTTTCTCCAGCGCCGGGGCTATCAGATCAAGGTGTTCAACAGCATCGACTTTTCCAAGTCCATGCACTATAACCCTTTGTCGTATATCCGCAACGAGGCCGACATCCTGAAATTCGTGAACGCCCTGATCACCAACACCAAGGGCGAGGGCAAGGAGGGCGATCCGTTCTGGACGAAGGCGGAAACGCTTTTGTATAGGTGTAAGGTTTGGTAGCTCCTACACGGAAAGGAGCACCAAATGATTATTCGTGAAGATGCTATTTATGGCAGACAGTCCGTTGACCGCAAGGACAGTATCAGCATTGAAAGCCAGATTGAGTTCTGCAAGTATGAATTGAGAGGAGGCAATTTCCGCAAGTACACCGACAAGGGCTATTCCGGCAAGAATACCGACAGGCCCAAGTTCCAAGAAATGATGGCCGATATTCGCCGGGGCCTGATCAAGCGCGTGGTGGTCTACAAGCTGGATCGTATCAGCCGTTCCATTTTGGACTTCGCAACCATGATGGAAACTTTTCAGGAATACAATGTCGAGTTCGTTTCCTCTACGGAAAAGTTTGACACGTCCACCCCGATGGGGCGGGCCATGCTGAATATCTGCATTGTGTTTGCCCAGCTTGAACGTGAAACTATCCAAAAGCGCGTGACCGATGCCTACTATTCCCGCTGCCAGCACGGTTTTCACATGAGCGGTGCGGCCCCCTACGGCTTCCAACTGGAGCCGACCACCATTGAGGGCATCCGCACAAAAATGATGAAGCCTGACCCGGAAACGGCAGATATTGCAAAGCTGATGTTTGAAATGTACTCCCAGCCCGGAATCTCTTTCGGGGACATCGCCCGCTACTTTGCCGACGAGGGCATCCTGATCTACGGCAAGGAAATGAAACGTGGCTTTATCTCCCAGCTTTTGAGAAACCCCATTTACGCACAGGCCGACCTCGATATGTACGAGTTCTTCAAAAGCCAGGGTACGGTGGTAGTCAATGAAGCTACAGATTTTGCCGGGACAAACGGTTGCTATCTCTATCAGGGCCGGGACGTGCAGGAAAGAAAAAACAAGCACCTGAAAGATCAGATACTTGTTCTGGCTCCCAGCGAGGGGCTGGTATCGTCTGATACATGGCTGCGCTGCCGGAAAAAGCTCATGGCAAACAAGACATTCCAAGGCGGGCGCAAGGCAAAGAACACATGGCTTGCCGGAAAGGTCAAGTGTGGCCGCTGCGGGTACGCGCTTATGAGCGTTGGCAATCCGACAGGCGTTCAATATCTCCGCTGCTCCAAGCGGGCCGACAGTAAAAGCTGTGACGGCTGCGGGACACTCCGCACACGGGAATTTGAAAGGTTTCTGTACGGCGAGATGGTCAAGAAGCTGTCCGAGTTCCAGACGCTGACGGCAAAGCGGGAAACGGTCAATCCCAAATTGACCGCGCTGAACATGGAGCTTGCCCGCGTGGAGGACGAGATTGAAAAGCTGCTGAATACTCTGACCGGGGCTAATGCGGTGCTGCTGTCCTATGCCAACAGCAAAATCGAGGAGCTGGACACACGCCGCCAAGCCCTGACAAAAGAGATTGCGGCGCTGTCGGCGGAAACCATGTCCCCGGAGCAGATCGAGCGGTTGTCGGTCTACCTCAACCAATGGGAAGAAATTGACTTCGAGGACAGGCGGCAGGTTGCCGACGGCCTGATCTCACAGATCCGCGCAACCGACGAGCACGTTTCGATTGAGTGGAAAATTTGACTTTTACTTATCCATCGCACACGACAAAGGGCTGTGTGCCCTTGTCAAGCGATGTAAAAGATGCAAAAGCACCGCGGCGCTGCCGCGGTGCTTTTCTGTTATTTTTTCTTTTTCTTGTTCTTGCCATCCTTGGGCTTGCCGTCCAGACCGATAGGCGTCTGTCCACTGATGGCGCGGTAGTGGTTGATCTTGTCCACACGCTTCTGCCGCTTGAGCGCCTTTTCCTTCTCTTTGGCTTTCTTGGCGGCGGCCTTCTTGTCCGCCTCCTTCTTCTGACGGTACGCCACCTTGTCCGGGTCCTCCTCCAGATCCTTATACTTCTCGGGATGTCTGGCCCAGTCGATGCGATAAGCCGTCAGCGAGATCATCAGAATCGCGCCCACAATGATGATGCCGTAAAAAAGAATATCCCAGAACATAGGAGGACCTCCTGTACATATTTCTGTCAGTATACCGTAAACCGGGGCGGTTTGCAAGAAAATGTTTCCGGCACGGTTGTCTTTTGCCGAGGAAAAGCGTATAATAAGCCGCGTTGAAGTATTCCCGTCAATCATCGGAACAAATTTCGTGGAGGTATACCAATATGCTGACCAATTTCAAGGAACTGGAAAACTATGTACTGAGCCAGAACATGAAAAAGCGCATCGCGCTGGCCAACGCCCATGACGAGCCGGCTCTGTCCGCCGTGGTGAACGCACGCCGCAAGGGTGTTGTCGAGGGTACGCTGGTAGGCAAGAAGGACGAGATCATCGCCATGCTGCACGAGATGGGCGAGAGCGAGAAGGACTATGAGATCGTGGATTTCGACGGCGAGGAGCTGGAGGCCGCCAAGATCGCCGTACAGCTGGTGCGGGAAGGGAAGGCGGATATCCCCATGAAGGGCATCCTCCAGACCTCCAACTTTGCACGCGCCATCCTGAACAAGGAGACGGGTCTGATCCCCACCGGCGGCCGCCGTCTTGTCAGCCAGTGCGGTATTTTTGAGTATGAGGGCCGCTTCGTCATGATCACCGATGCCGCCATCAACATCGCTCCCGACGTGGAGACGCAGATCGGCATCGTGGAGAACGCGCTGCCCGTGGCCCGTGCGCTGGGTATCGACTGCCCCAAGGTGGCGGTGCTGTCCGCCGTGGAGAATGTGACCGAGAAGATGCCGTCCACCGTGTCCGCCAAGGAGATCGCGGAGCGGGGCGTGGAGGGCTGCGTTATCTCCGGCCCGCTGGCGCTGGACGGCGCCATCTCCATGGAGTCTGTGAAGCACAAGGCCATCCACGACCCCGTGGCCGGTCAGGCGGATATCCTGCTGGTGCCGTTCATCGAGATCGGAAATGTGCTGTACAAGGCCTGCACCTACATTGCAGGGAAGACCATGGCCAGCACCATCTGCGGCGCGTCCTGCCCGGTCATCATCACCAGCCGCGCCGACACCCCTGACAGCAAGTATTACTCCATTCTGATGGCAGTGCTGCGCTGCCTGAAGGCGTAAACGGCCATGTCGCGGGAGTAGCTCGCCTCCACAATGGCGGAGGCGGCAGTTCTCACCCCAAGCTCCGCAAACAAGGGAGCGAGGCAACGTAATTTGACACAAAAGGACGGCGCAAGCCGTCCTTTTGCTCTATACGCGCCTATGTAAAAGGGAAATTGCTTTACTTTTGGCGGTGCAGTCTGCATACTTGAGAGCAGGAGGTGGTGCAATGAGTATCGGAAAACGAATCATGTCTATCCGCAAAGAGCGGCAATTAACGCAAGAGCAATTTGGCAGTCTGTTCCATGTGACGAGGCAGACGGTTTCAAACTGGGAGAACGGGAAGAGTTACCCTGACTTACAGCTTCTCGTTGCCATCAGCGATCACTTCGGTGTTTCGCTTGACATGATGCTGAAGGAGGACACAGATATGGTGAAAACCATCGACAGGGAAAGGGCGGCAGGAACGGTCAAGCGTGAAAAGGCTGTAAGCCGCTTCTTCACAAGTGCGGGTACAGGATTGATCGCATCCTGTGTAATTTCTCCGGTGTCCGCAACGCGGACGGTAATTTTTATTGTTGGCTTTTTGATGATAATCGTCGGCTGGTGGAAGCAATCGCGTTGGGAAGATAAAATGCTTTCACGCTTAGCGGAAAGTGAGGACAAAAAAACTGATTCCGATTTTGTTTTATAATGAAAATGTTTTCACAATCCCCGTGAGATTGCACAAAGGAACACCCGTTTTCCTTATGCAAATCTCACAAGGGCAGGGGGTCAGTATTACCCCCCCTGGAACTTCCTCGGATTCTCGGATATTTGCAAATTATTTCACAAAGTCAGTCATGGCAATTCCTTTCGCCTTGATATATCTCACAAGAGAGCATCGGTCAGCAGACCGGTGCTTTCGCTTTTTCCGGGGGCATTAGGAAAAGAGACGCTTGCTGTGCAGTGCTTCACGCGAGAAAAAGGGAGCGTGTGTGAACAGTCGTCACACACGCTCCCAGATAGAAGATAACCATCAAAGGGCAACTGGTCGGGTAGGCGTACCACGTCCGAGGACAACCTCTGCTATACGGATTGAACAAGAAGGGGTATTTTGTTCAGTCTTGCCAGCACCGCCAGCCCTCCGAGCTGTCCATAAGAAGAACGGGGGACACTGACGGAACAGTATTCGAGATTGAACAAAATAAAAATTTTGTTCAATCGAGTGGAGGCAAGACTGGATTTTTCCCAAAACTGTGGTATAATGAGCGCATGGCAGTCCGCGCAGCTGCCCGGCGGTCAGGACTCGCTTTTCTGCGTCTCTGTGTAGCTATTGTCAGCAAATGGCGCACAGCACTTCCACGTAAACCGCCGCATACACAGCACACCGTAAGATCAACAAGATCAACCTGTCTTTGGGAGAAATTGCACTATGGATTATCGTTCGGATTCGCCCCAGCTTCTACTGGACTTTCTCAGCTACCACGAAACGATCAAGGCGCACTCACAGCGCACTGTGGACGAATACTATCTGGATATGCGGAATTTTTTCCGGTACCTGAAGCAAGTCCGCGACCCGGCGCTGGCTGATAAGCGGCTGGACGAGATCGATATCCGGGACATTGATCTGAACTTCATCGCCGCCATCACGCTGACGGATATTTACGGCTATCTGACCTATTTAAGCCGCGAGCGCTTACAGCATCAGAATAGTGAAATTTCTAACAAAGGCCTGAATGCGGCGTCAAGAGCCAGAAAACTGGCTACGATCCGGTCTTTTTTCAATTATATCTGCAATAAACGACATCTTTTGGAGGAAAATCCCTGCAAGGACGTGGACACGCCCAAGCAGATGAAGGCTCTCCCCCGCTATCTGACGCTGCACGAGTGCCTCTCCCTGCTGGAGTCGGTGGACGGCCCTCACCGGGAGCGGGATTACTGCATCCTGACGCTGTTTCTGAACTGCGGGCTGCGTATCTCCGAGCTGATCGGGCTGGACATCACCGATATACAGGACGACGCCCTGCGGGTGCTGGGCAAGGGCAATAAGGTGCGCGTGGTGTACCTCAACGATGCCTGTAAAGACGCGCTGAATCGTTATATGGAGGTGCGCCGTCCCATCAGCGGCAAGGATCGGAACGCATTGTTCCTGTCCGGTCAGAATAAGCGCATCAGCCGCTCCACCGTCCACGCACTGGTCAAAAAACACCTGTCCGTGGCGGGATTGGACAGTGAGCGATATTCCAGCCATAAGCTGCGGCATACCGCTGCTACGCTGATGCTGCAAAACGGCGTGGATGTCAAGGCCGTGCAGGAGGTTTTAGGCCATGAGCACCTGAATACCACGGAGATCTACACACATATTGACAATGAGGCTCTCCGTATAGCTGCAAAGGCAAACCCCTTGTCAGGTGTTAAAATAAAAGGGAGAATCGAAGATTCAGGCAAAAAGACGGAGGAATGATCCTCCGTCTTTTTGCCTATACATCATATGCGCCCAATATATGCAGAACACGGTACGACTCATACTCATAACTGCTGAGCGGCCGCCAATCGGCATCGCTGCTGTGCGCCGCCAGCAGGATCTTATCCGGTGAACCGTCTACGCTGGACTGCACCACCACCGGCGAATGCTGAAAAACATCCCCCGCAAAGCGCAGTTGGATCACATCGCCCAGCATGGCGCTGCGGAGATCCTCCGTGACCTGTGCCACCGGACCGAGAGACGCCTGCGGGCGGGTAAGAAAATTGTACAGATACTCCACACCGGTCCAGGCCGGCGCCTTGTTGTCGGGATCGATATAGTACCAGCCGTAGATCGGCGTATCGTTCATCACACCGGTGCCGGCGTAGATGCACTGCGACGCGAAGTTGGTGCAGTCGCCGCCCAGCTCCTCATAATCGTAGAACCGCGGATTGCGGCCGTAGGCCCAGTGACGGGCGTACAGCACGGCGCTGAGCCGCCTGTACGGACGAAAGATCATATGCATCCCCCCTGCTCTCATTCTATGTACTTTCGCTGTGTACTGTTCATTGACATTTTGGTGAAAATGCGCTACTCTTATACGAAGAAAAAGGAATGGAGGTCCCCCATGAATACAGCAGAGCTTTCCCGCGTTTGCCGACAGGTACGCAGGGATATTATCAACATGACGGCAAACGCCGGTTCCGGTCACCCCGGCGGCTCCCTCTCCGCGGTGGAGCTGATGGTCAGCACGTTCTACAATCATATGCGCGTTGATCCTAAAAACCCCAAGGCGGAGGATCGTGACCGTTTTGTGCTGAGCAAGGGTCACGCTGCCCCCTGCTACTATGCGGTGCTGGCGGAGCTGGGCTTTATCAGCCGCGACGAGTTCAAGAACTTCCGACAGCTGCACAGCATTCTGCAGGGTCACCCCGACTGCAAGAAGGTGCCGGGCGTGGACGCCTCCACCGGCTCGCTGGGACAGGGCTGCTCCATCGCCGTGGGCATGGCGCTGGGCGCCAAGCTGCTGGGCAAGGACACCAAAGTCTTTACCCTGCTGGGTGACGGCGAATGTCAGGAGGGTCAGATCTGGGAGGCACTGATGTCCGCCGCCCACTATAAGCTGGACAACCTGACGGTCATGGTGGACAACAACGGTCTGCAGATCGACGGCAGCAACAACGAGGTCATGAGCCTCGGTGACTTGACTGCCAAGCTGCGCGCCTTCGGCTTCGACCTCTATGAGATCAACGGCCATGATCTGGACGCCGTTGAGGCGGCGCTGAGCGCGCCTGCTGCGGCCGGCAAGCCCAAGGCCATCCTCGCCCACACGGTGAAGGGCAAGGGCGTATCGTTTATGGAAAATCAGGTGGGTTGGCACGGCAAGGCTCCCAATGAGGAGCAGCGTCAGCAGGCCCTGAAGGAATTGGAGGACTGAGCCATGAGTGAGAAAATTGCGACCCGTGAAGCCTACGGCAAGGCCCTCGTTGAGCTGGGCGAACAGAACAAGAATGTCGTCGTGCTGGATGCCGATCTGGCCGGCGCGACCATGACCAAGTTTTTCAAGGCGGCGCACCCCGACCGCTTCTTTGACTGCGGCATCGCCGAGGCGAATATGATGAATATCGGCGCGGGCCTGTCCACCATGGGACTGATCCCCTTCTGCTCCACCTTCGCCATGTTCGGCGCAGGGCGCGCCTATGAGCAGATCCGCAACTCCATCGCCTACCCCAAGTTCAATGTGAAAATTTGCTGCTCCCACGCCGGTGTTTCCGTCGGCGAGGACGGCGGCAGCCACCAGTCCATTGAGGACATTGGCCTGATGCGGCTGATCCCCGGCATGACGGTGATCGTCCCCGCTGACGCCAACGAGGCCCGCAAGGCCACCTTCGCACTGGCGGAGTTCCAGGGCCCTGCCTATATGCGTCTGGCCCGTCTGGCCACGCCGGTGTTTGGGGAGGACTACCCCTTCGAGATCGGCAAGGCCAACGTGCTGCGGGAGGGCAAGGACGTCGCCGTGTTCGCCTGCGGCCTGATGGTCAACGAGGCGCTGGAGGCTGCCAAGCTGCTCTCTGCCGAGGGCATTGAGATCAGCGTCATCAACGTCCACACCATCAAGCCCATCGACGCGGCCTGCGTCACCGAATATGCCCAGAAGTGCGGCAACGTGGTGACGGTGGAGGAGCACAGCGTCATCGGCGGTCTGGGCGATGCGGTGGCCGATGTGCTGATGGGTAAGGTCTGCTGCAAGTTCCGGAAGATCGGCGTCAACGACCAGTTCGGCCAGTCCGGCAAGGCGGCGGATGTGCTGCGGGAGTACGGCCTGACGGCGGATCAGATTGCAGCCCGGATCAAGGAAACGCTGTAAAGAGAAAATACATGACAATAAAAGTCCCGCAAGGCCAATGGCCTTGCGGGACTTTGCTTATTTATTTAGAGAAAGGACGTATATCTGACAGGGGTTCCACTCGTCCCAAAGCGTGGGAAAAACCTCAAACTCCTTGAAGCCACAGCTGAGATAGAACCGATTGGTGCGGTCATACTCCTCGTACTTCCCCATCTGCACGGTCTTGACCTGCATGAATTCGTACCCCATCTGACGGGCGTAAGCTGCGGCGGCGTCCACCAGCGCACGACCGTACCCTTTGCGGTGGCAGGACTTCAGAACGCCCATAACCGCCAGCTCTACGGTGCTGTGCCCCGTTTCCTTAAGACAAAGAAAACCCACCGGTGCGCCGTCTTTCTCGTAAACAAAGCAGGGTTCGCGGGCGGCATCTGTGATATACTCCTCCGTAGCGGCAGGAATGCCGAACCACTCCGGCAGCTGTGAAAGGATCGTGCGGGCGATCTCCACGCGCCGGGCGGGGTCTAAAACAAATGCAGCGGGCAAGATATCACCTCAGATTTCCATTTTTCCTGCGCTCATAATAGGTTTACGCCTTGCCGGCGCAGCCCAGCACGTCCACCAGCTTGTGGCGCACCAGCTCCTTGATGTTGGCGCGGGCGGGCTTCAGATACTCGCGGGGATCGAACTTGTCAGGATGCTCATCCATGAACTGACGGATGGTGCCAGTCATGGCCAGACGCAGATCGGAGTCGATGTTGATCTTGCAGACGGACAGGCGGGCGGCCTGACGCAACTGCTCCTCCGGCACGCCGATGGCGTTGGGCATCTTGCCGCCGTGGTCGTTGATCATCTTCACATAGTCCTGCGGGACGGAGGAAGAACCGTGCAGCACGATGGGGAAGCCGGGCAGACGCTTGCTGACCTCCTCCAGCACGTCGAAGCGCAGAGGAGGCGGCACCAGAATGCCCTGCTCGTTGCGGGTGCACTGCTCAGGCTTGAACTTATAGGCGCCGTGGCTGGTGCCGATGGCGATGGCCAGAGAGTCGCAGCCGGTCTTGGCGACGAACTCCTCCACCTCCTCGGGACGGGTGTAGGACGCCTCGTGGGAGGCCACCTTGACATCGTCCTCGATGCCGGCCAGCGTACCCAGCTCTGCCTCCACGACCACGCCGTGGTCATGAGCGTACTCCACCACCTTGCGGGTGATCTCAATATTCTCCGCGAAGGGCTTGGAGGACGCATCGATCATTACGGAGGTGAAGCCGCCGTCGATGCAGCTCTTGCAGGTCTCGAAATCGGGGCCGTGATCCAGATGCAGAACGATGGGGATGTCGGGGCAGCAGGCCACAGCCGCCTCGACCAACTTCACCAGATAGGTGTGGTTGGCGTAGGCGCGGGCGCCCTTGCTGACCTGCAGGATCACAGGAGCGTGCTCCTCCTGGCAGGCCTCCGTGATGCCCTGCACGATCTCCATGTTGTTGACGTTGAAAGCGCCGATGGCGTAACCGCCGGCATACGCCTTCTCGAACATTTCCTTGGAAGTTACAAGTGCCATGATCGTATCTCCTTTTCCGTGGTAAAATTTTGCCGAATTTGTACGGAATGATTGTTACGTTCCTATTGTATCATATTTTTTCGCTTTTGCAAGAGCGAAAGCATTTACATTCCCAAATTTCCATGGTAGAATACATATTCAGAGCAAGTCCGGCGGTAAAATGCCGGTGCATCATCAAATTTTGAAAACAATATTTCGGAGGTATGTACCTATGAATGAATTGCGCGGCGCGTGTATCATCGGCCAATCCGGTGGTCCCTCATCCGTCATCAATGCCAGCGCCTACGGCGTTATCGACACGGCACTGAAGTCCGGCGCCATCACGCAGGTGCTGGGCGCGGAGCACGGCATCAAGGGCGTGCTGGCTGACCGCCTGTTTGATATGGGGCTGGAGGATCCCGAGGAGCTGCGCCTCCTGAAGTACACCCCCTCCTCCGCGCTGGGCTCCTGCCGCTACAAGATTGCCGATCCCGAGCTGGACGACACCGATTATAAGCGCATTCTGGAGGTGTTCAAGAAGCACAATGTCCGCTATTTCTTCTATAACGGCGGCAATGACTCCATGGATACCTGCAACAAGATCAACCAATATATGCAGTCCGTGGGCTACGATTGCCGCGTGATGGGCGTACCCAAGACCATCGACAACGACCTGTTCGGCACCGACCACTGCCCCGGCTACGCCTCCGCCGCCAAGTATATCGCCACGTCCATCATGGAGGTCTATCAGGACGCCCATGTGTACGACACCGGTATGATCGTGGTGGTGGAGATCATGGGTCGTCACGCCGGCTGGCTGGCGGCGGCATCTGCACTGGCCGGTGAGTACGGCGCAGGCCCCGACCTGATCTACCTGCCGGAGACCGACTTTAGTATGCCTCAGTTTATCGAGGATGTCAAACGTGTCTACAATGAAAAGGGCAACTGCATCGTGGCGGTGTCCGAGGGCATCCACTATGAGGACGGCGGCTTCGTGTCCGAGGCCAAGGTAGCCGCCAACGACGGCTTCGGCCATGCCCAGCTGGGTGGTCTGGCCACCATTCTGGCAGAGGTATTGAAGGAGGAGACGGGCGCCAAGGTACGCGGCATTGAGCTGAACCTGCTCCAGCGCTGCGCCGCCCATCTGGCCAGTGAGACGGACATCGAGGAGTCCTACATGGCGGGTAAGGTGGCTGTGGAGAACGCCGTCAACGGCATCAACGGCCGCATGATTGGCTTTGAGCGCGGCATGCAGGACGGCAAGTACGCCTGCCGCACCAAGCTCATCCCCCTGATGGAGGTCGCCAACGTGGAGAAGAAGATCCCCCGCGAGTGGATCAACGAGGCAGGCAATGGCGTGAACCACCAGTTCATCGAATACGCGCTGCCCCTCATTCAGGGCGAGCCTGACCTGCCCAAGCAGGACTCCCTGCCCCGTTTTGCCAAGCTGAAGAAGATTCTGGCAAAGTAACCAATATAAAAAAGGACTGGAAAGGTTTTTCCCTTTCCAGTCCTTTTTTATCAATGGGTATCCCGCTTTCCGTTGTCCACGTTCTTCTCATAGATGATACGCAGACCCTCCATCAGCAGGTACTTGTCGTATGCCACATGGTTTCGGCAGTAGCGGGCGATCACCGGCGCATTGGGGCCGGTGGCCACGATGGACGGCTCCTCTCCGTCCAGCATCTCGCGGATGCGGTCGATGATGCCGTCCAGCATGGCGGCGGTGCCGTAGACGATGCCGCTGCGCATACAGTCCTCCGTGTTCTTGCCGATGAGGTGGCGGGGGTGCTGGATGGAGATGTTTGGCAGCTGTGCCGTATGGGTAGACAGTGCATCCAGCGACAGACGGACGCCGGGGAACATCAGGCCGCCCTCGTAGCACCGCTTGGCGGAGATATAGGAGATGATGGTGGCCGTACCCATGTCGATCATGATAATAGGTGCGGGATACTTCTCCAGTGCCGCCACAGCGTTGGCAACGATGTCCGCGCCCAGCTGCTGGCTGTTGAACTCCATGCGGATATTCAGTCCTGTCTTGATGCCGGCGCCCACGATCATGGGCGGCTTGCCCAGCAAGCGGGTCAGTGCCTTTTCCATCATGAAGTTGATGGGCGGCACAACACTGGAAAAAATAGCGCCGCTGACATCGTGAATGTCACAGCCGTACAGCGTGAACAGATTCATCAGATCGATGCTGATCTGATCTGCGGTCTTGCGGCTGTCTGTGTCCAGAGACGCCAGAAAGCGCAGCCCCCGTTCCCGGTCGAACAGGCCCACGGAAATATTGGAGTTGCCGATATCAATAGCCAACAGCATGGATGCATCCTCCTCCCTTTTCTCCATCATACCACGCCATGCCCGTATTGGCAAGCTGTAAGCGCATACAGAAACGCGGCAAAGGGGGCGCGCTCCGTATGGAGTGCGCCCCTCAATGTATGTTCGTTCCCGGTTACTTCTGTTCTGCGGCATCCGCATCGTCCACGGCGCACATATGCTCCAGCATACGGGTGACCATGGTGCTGTAGCCCCACTCATTGTCGTACCACGCAATGAGCTTGACAAAGTCGTGATCCAGCATGATGCCGGCCGTCTCGTCAAAGATGCAGGGGCAGGGATTACCGATCAGGTCGGTGGACACCACCTGATCGCGGGTATAGCCGATGATGCCCTTCATGTACGTCTCGGAGGCGTGGAGCACCTCGTAGCAGATATCGGCATAGGACACGCTGGTGCTCAGCCGGGCGGTCAGATCCACCACAGATACGTCCGCCGTGGGGACGCGGAACGCCATGCCGGTCATCTTGCCCTTCAGGGAGGGGATCACGCGGCCCACGGCCTTGGCTGCGCCGGTGGAGGTGGGGATGATATTGTTCAGGATGGAACGGCCGGTGCGCCAGTCGCTGCCGCCGCGGGAGTCCACCGCCTTCTGCTTGGCGGTAGAGGCGTGGATGGTGGACATCAGGGACTGCTCGATGCCGAACTCCTTGTGGATCACATAGGCCAGCGGCGCCAGGCAGTTGGTGGTGCAGCTTGCGTTGGAGATCACGCGCATATCGGAGCGGTACTCATCGCTGTTGACGCCGTAGACAAAGGTAGGCGTGGCGTCATCCTTGGCGGGAGCCGTCAGGATGACCTTTTTGGCGCCGCCCTTGAAGTGGCGGCTGGCCTTGTCGGTAGTGTTATTGGCGCCGGTGGACTCGATGATGTACTCGGCACCGCAGTCTGCCCAGTTGATCATGGCGGCGTCGGACTCGCTGTAAATCTTGATCTTGTGGCCGTTGACCACCAGATCGCCGCCAGCGTGCTCCACCGTACCGGGGAAGTTACGGAAGATGGAGTCGTACTTCAGCAGGTACACCATGTAGTCGATGTCCGCCTTGCGCAGGTTGATACCGCAGACATCGAACTTTTCCGGGTTCTCCGTCAGAATACGCATGACAACGCGGCCGATACGGCCAAATCCGTTGATACCGATTTTGATTCCCATGATGTTTTCCTTTCCTTTTTGTCCGCAGCTACTGCGGTATTTGTTCCAAGTACATTATAGCACCCTATTTTGATTTGTCACTATAAATTTGTTATTTTGTGCCTTAATTTTTCATTTTTTCCAGATATAGTGCAGAAATCGTCAAATAATGTTCAATTTCAAATCCAAACATTCCATACGTTTTGGACTATGCAGACGTGCTGTCGGACAGGAAGACAGGCGGGGTTTTACCCGCCTGTCTTCCTGTTTTTTACAAAATGATGCAGATCAAACCGCCTCCGCCCTCGTTGATGATCCGCTCCAGCGCCTCCCGCAGCTTGGCCTGTGCATCCGGCGGCATCCGCCGCAGCTTGGCCTGTAAGTCCTCCCCCGCGATCTCGTTGCAGCTTCTGCCGAAGATGTTGGACTGCCAGATCTTCCCCGTGTCGCCCTCAAACTGCTCCAGCAGATAGTTGACCATCTCCTCTGACTGCTTCTCATTGCCCACGATGGGCGATACGGCGGTGGAGACATCTGCCCGGATCATGTGGATGGACGGCGCGCTGGCCCGCATCCGGATGCCGTAGCGCCCCCCCTGCTTGACGATCTCCGGGTCCTCCAGCTCCAGCTCCTCCACGGTGGGCAGCACGATGCCATAGCCCGTTTCGCGGGCAGCCGCCAACGCCGGAGCCACCTTGTCATATGCGCGCTTTGCGGCAGCCAGCTCCGTCAGCAGCTCCATGAGGTCGCCATCATCGCCGATATGCAGCCCGGAGCGCTCCGCCAGCGTGCTGTAAAACAGCTGCCGGGGCAGACGGATCTGCGCCTGCGCCACCCCCCGCCCCAGATCTACACGCTCCACACCGGCGGATTCCACGTTTTCCGCCGTCTGCAAAGCGGCCAGATAGGGCGCGAGCTGGCGGATGCAGTGCAGCGCGGCGGTACCGGCTGCAATGTTCTGGTACAGTCCTGCCTTGATGGGATGCTCGCCGGGCAGCGCATCCACCCAGGCCGGTAGAAACACATCCAGCTCCTGCAGTGGGAACTCATAGAGCAGCCCCCGCAGCAGTTCTTGCATCTCCCGCTCCTCCATGGTCTGGCAGTTCACCGGCAGACAGCTGACGCCGAATTTTTCCCCGATCTCCTGCGCAAGAGAGGCCGCCCGTGAGCTCTGCGGCTCGGCAGAGTTCAGCAGCACCAGAAACGGCTTGCCGATCTCCTGCAATTCACGGATGACCCGCTCCTCCGCCTCCAGATAATCCTCCCGCGGAATGTCAGTAATGGTGCCGTCAGTGGTGACCACGACACCCACGGTGGAGTGGTCGGCAATGACCTTGCGCGTACCAAGCTCCGCCGCCTCGGTCATAGGGATCTCGTGGTCGTACCACGGCGTCATCACCATACGGGGCGAAAGCTCCTCAAACTGCCCCACAGCGCCGGGTACCATGTAGCCTACGCAGTCGATGAGCCGCACGGCAAATGTCACGTCGTCCTCCAGATGGATGCGGACGGCCTCCTCCGGCACGAACTTCGGCTCCGCTGTCATGATGGTGCGGCCGGAGCCGCTCTGCGGCAGCTCATCCTGCGCCCTGTCACGGCGGTATGTATTGTCGATATGCGGCAAGACCTGTGTCTCCATGAAGCGCTTGATAAAGGTGGATTTGCCCGTCCTCACCGGGCCGACCACCCCGATATAGATACTGCCGCCCGTGCGGGCCGCTATATCCTGATAAATGGATGTGGATCGATTCATAATGCCTTCCTCCGAATCCTGACTGTTACCCTATGTCTATGCGGCGGGCAGTGGTTTTAGACGCGCCGCAAAAAGTGCAGAACATTTTCACAAAATGCGTTGCTTTTTCGACAAAATATATGGTAAAATGTCTGAAATACAGCGGGTGACCGCGCAGGTGGAGGTAACGGCACATGGAGAATATGACCGTAGACCGTCGCGTAAAAAAGACGAAGAGGCAGCTTCGGCAGGCACTGATGCACCTGATGACAGAGAAGCCCTCCCGCTCCATCTCCGTGCGGGAGCTGGCGGAACGGGCCGATATCAATCGCGGTACGTTCTATATCCACTACAAGGATGTGGGCGACCTGCTGCAGCAGCTGGAGGACGAGATGGCGGAGCGGCTGATCACGGTGTGCTGCAAGCACGCCCACAGCAGCGGCGAGGGCAGCGCCTTCCCCTATCTGGCAGATCTTTACCAATTTGCCAAGGACAACGCCGATCTGTGTCTGGTGCTGCTGGGGCCAAACGGCGACCGCGCCTATACAGAGCGCATCTGCAGCATCCTGCGGGACTATTTCCTGCGGGACTTCGTAGCCCGGTTCTACGCCGGCGACCCGGAGCGGCTGTCGTACTTCTGCCATTTTATCGTGTCCGGGAACCTGTCGCTGACGCTGGAATGGCTGCAAGGCGGCGCCAAGGAGACGCCGGAGGAGATGGCGGCGCTGGCAGGCACCATCATCATGGGCGGCGTGCGGGTACTATGAATACGCAAAAAAGGACGGCGGTGCATCGCACCGCCGTCCTTTTTGTATGTTCCATCAATCCTGCTGCCAGTTATGCCAGACGTTCTGCACGTCCTCGTTGTCATCCAGCATATCCAGAAGCTTGGTCATGCTGCGGACGTCGTCCTCGTTGGTCATGGTGATGTAATTCTGGGGAACCATCTCGATCTCCGCGCTCTCAAAGGTGTAGCCCTTCTCCTCCAGCGCCTTGACCACATCGTTGAAACTGTCCGGATCGGTGGTGACCTCAAACACGGGGCCGTCCGCCGACACATCCTCGGCACCTGCCTCCAGTGCGTCCATCATCACGGTATCCTCATCCAGCTCCTCGTCCTCGTTGTTGATGACGATGACGCCCTTGCGGTCGAAGGACCAGCTGACGCAGCCCTGTGCGCCCATGCCCTTGCCGAACTTATCGAAATAGTGGCGGATCTCCGGAGCGGTGCGCTGGCGGTTGTCGGTCAGCGCCTCCACGATCACGGCGATGCCGCAGGGGCCGTAGCCCTCGTAGGTGACAGCCTCGTAGTTGTCGGTGTTGCCGGAGCCCAGCGCCTTGTCGATGGTGCGCTTGATGTTGTCGTTGGGCATATTGGCTGCCTTGGCCTTGGCCACCACGGTAGCCAGACGGGAGTTGTTGGCGGGATCGCCGCTGCCGCCCTGCTTGACGGCCACGATGATCTCCTTGGCGATCTTCGTAAAGGTAGCGGAACGCTTGGCGTCCGCCGCGCCCTTGGTCTTTTGAATGTTGTGCCACTTGGAATGTCCGGACATAATTTACTTCTCCTTTATGCAATATTGGATGGCTTCACAGTCGTGTGCGGCCGTTTTCATAACGATGGCTGTCGGGAACGCCCTTTGCAGATACGCCACCAGCGGTTCACAGATCACATCCTCCGTGGGAAAATGCCCCGCGTCGATGAGATGCAGCTCTGTGGTATCCAGAAAGTCGTGGTACCGCAGGTCGGAGGTCACAAAGGTATCGCAGCCGGCGGCAATGGCCTGAGGAATATAGTCGCCGCAGGCGCCGCCCCCCACCGCCACGCGGTGGACAGGCTTGCCGCAGTCGGTATAGCGCAGGCCATTGCATCCTAATGATTCTATCACAAACCGGGTGAACTCCACAAGGGGCATTTCGCATTTTAACGTGCCGATCCGCCCGATTTTTTCTTCTGTCAGGGGTGTCAGCCCCTCCAAACCAAGTTTTTGTGCCAAAACATCGTTGACGCCGCCCTCCGCCGCGTCCAGATTGGTGTGCATACAGATGGCGGAGATGCGATTTTCCGTCAGCTTTGTCAGGATACGCCCCTGTCGGTCGTCTGCCCGCAGGGTCTGGACGGGATGCCATGTGCAGTTCATTACCGGATGATGCGACACGATCAGGTCAAATCCGCCGTCTGCGGCCTCCTGCACCACCCGCTCCGTGATATCCAGAGAGACCAGAATACGGCGCACCTCCCTGTTGGGATCGCCCACCAGATGTCCCACGTTGTCCCAGCTCTCCGCCAGCTGGCGGGGCGCCCAGTCAAAGAGCTTCTGCTCCACTTGCTGTACAGTTAACAACCTTTACACCTCCGCTCCTCCAATTCGGCCGCCAGGCTCTCCGCCTGTACCGCCAGTCTGCCTCCATCGGGATCGCTGCTGCGGCGGAGTCCCTCCGCCGACCGGCGCAGCTTGGTGATATGCTCCGTCAGATATGCGGCGTACAAGGGGTCATCCGCCAGCAGCACGCCGCACAGCGCCTCCGCCTCCGTCAAGGGGCGGAATGCGCCTCCCTCCACGCAGAGGATCGGGTAGATACGGCCCTTGTCCTCCACCAGATGCTCATCTGTAAAGGTATAACCGTTGTCAGCCAGCCAATGCCGCAGCGCCGCCGCCTTTGTCATGGGCTGGAGCAGCAGCCGATGCTGCCCGTCCGCCGTCCACGGCGCGTCCTGCAGAATAGAGATGATTGTCTCCCCGCCCATACCGGCAATGACGATGACGTCGGTCTCCTCCGGCGCAACGCCTGACAGTCCGGCACACAGGCGGAAGTCCATGCCGTCCACGCCGTACTGCACTGCCGTGCGGCGGGCATGCTCCAGCGGTTCCGCGCCGATATCGGAGGCGATGGCAGTGGAGATCCGCCCCTGCTGCAGCAGCGCCACCGGCAGGTAGCCGTGGTCGGTACCGACATCCGTCAGGCGGCAGCCCTCCGGCACCAGACGGGCCAACATATGAAGGCGCGGCTGTAATGCTAATTGCTTCCGGTCCATTTCTCACCTCTCTGCACAGAAAGCGCCACGCATACGGTCGTATGCGTGGCAGCTCACCTGCTTTTTATTCTGCGACGGGCTTGTTGGCCTCCTCGTTGACGATGGCCAGCAGCTTCTCTACATCGATGCCGTGTACGGCGCAGGCCTCCTCCACCGTCTCGCCGCGGGAAGAGGGGCAGCCCAGGCAATGCATACCGATGGACAGGAAAATGGGCGCCGTCTGCGGGGCAACATCCAGAATATCACCGATGATGGTGTCTTTCGTGATCTCGATCATGTGAATAACCTCCGTATGATAGTTGTGGGTATAGTATACCCCAAGATGCCGCAGGTTTCAACAGGGTTTTGGAAGAAAAAGAAAGGATACGCGCCTTTCGGCGCGTATCCTTTTCATATCATGTTCGATAGTGTGCAGAATGACTTAGCCGTTCTCGCGCATCTCAGCGAAGCAGGCGCTGCAGTAAACGGGACGATCGCTCTTGGGCTCGAAGGGCACCTTGGCCTCGCCGCCGCACTTAGCGCAGACAGCGGTGAAGTACTCACGGGGACCGCGGGCAGCGTTCTTGCGAGCGTCGCGGCAGGCCTTGCAGCGCTGGGGCTCGTTCTGGAAGCCGCGCTCTGCGTAGAACTCCTGCTCACCGGCGGTGAACACGAACTCTTTGCCACACTCTTTGCACACTAAAGTCTTGTCTTCGTACATGATTTTACCCTCTCTTTGAGAAAAAATATATTGCGCTCAGCCGTTGCTGATATCGCCGGATAAAAGTTGCCGCGCAATTTTGCGGCGTATGCGCTGCACAGCGTTGTCCACCGACTTGGGGGACTTGCCAACAGTCTCTGCGATCTCACGGCAAGTGAGACCCTCCAAATAAAACCCTAAAATCTTTACCTCGAATTCGGACAACAGCTTGCGGGCGTTTTCCAACAGACTGGCAGCTTTTTCTCTGTCGATCAGGAGCATTTCCGGATCGGCATTGGCAAAAGAGAGATTCGCGTCAAAGAATGAGGGGTCAAGGGGAACTGCGTGGTTCAATGGTGCGTGTTTCCCGGAGGTCGCCGCCTTCAAAACCGAGTAGAGCCGACGGCGGATGCAGGTCTCGGCAAAGGTGTAAAATGAGGCGCCGTGACCGGGTTCATATTCGCGCATGGCCTTGATGAGGCCGAACATACCCTCCTGCAGCAGATCCTCGCTGTCGCCGCCCGCCAAAAAGTAGGGACGGGCGCAGCTGCGCACCAAGCGATGGTACCGTGCGGCCAGCACCTCCTCCGCCAGACGGTTTCCCGCCCGGACAGAGGCGCATAATGCCTCGTCACTCTCCACCATCAGATGGTCATAATCTGCCCGTGTATCATTCACCATAATGCATTATACCTTTTTACAAAAGAATTTGTCAAGCAATCGTGGAAAATTTGTCAAAAATAACTCAAATTCGGCAGCAGAAAAAACGTTCTGCCGCGCCGGAATTGTGCGTTTTAACGGTTTGTGGCTTAAAGCTCCAGCTGCACCTGCTCCGAGCCCGCCATATGCAGGTGTTCATAGGCTCTCTGCGTGACGCAGCGACCGCGGGGCGTCCGCGTCAAAAAGCCGATCTGCATCAGGTATGGCTCGTACACATCCTCCAACGTGACGGACTCCTCCCCGATGGTGGCTGCCAGCGTATCAAGGCCCACCGGCCCGCCGCCATAGTTTTCGATGATGGCGCGGAGCATACGCCGGTCCACCTGATCCAGCCCCAGATGATCTACCTCCAGCGCCAGCAGCGCCTGATCGGCGACCTGACGGGTGATCACGCCGTCTGCCACCACCTGTGCAAAGTCCCGGACGCGGCGGAGCATCCGGTTGGCGATACGGGGCGTACCGCGGGAGCGGCGGGCGATCTCCATAGCGCCCTCCGGCTCGATCTCCACGTTGAGGATACCGGCGCTGCGCTTCACGATAGTCGCCAGCTCCTCCGGCGTGTACAGCTCCAGCCGCAGGGTGACGCCGAAGCGATCCCGCAGCGGGGCTGACAGCGAGCCGGCGCGGGTGGTGGCGCCGATCAGCGTAAAGCGCGGCAGATCCAGACGGATGGAGTTAGCAGAGGGCCCCTTGCCGATGATGATGTCGATGGCATAGTCCTCCATGGCGGGGTACAAAATCTCCTCCACCGACCGGTTCAGACGGTGGATCTCGTCCACAAAGAGGATGTCGTTTTCGTTGAGATTGGTCAGCAGCGCCGCCAGATCGCCGGGCTTTTCAATGGCAGGGCCGGAGGTAATGCGGATATTGACGCCCATCTCCTGGGCGATGATGCCCGCCAGCGTAGTCTTGCCCAGACCCGGAGGGCCGTGGAGCAGCACATGATCCAGTGATTCCGTGCGGCGGCGGGCGGCCTCGATAAAGATGGAGAGATTCTGCTTGGCCTTCTCCTGTCCGATGTACTCCGCCAGCGTCCGGGGGCGGAGGGATGTCTCGCCGGCGTCCTCGTTCAGAAACGTCTTGGCGACCAGCGGCTCCTCATAGATGTCCGCGCCAAAGTCGATGCTCATGCGATTCCCTCCCCTACTTTACCATTTTTTTCAGCGACTGGCGGATGATCTCCTCCAGCGGCAGCGCCTCCATGTCGATACCCTTCAGGGCGGCGCTGATCTCCTGACTGCCGTACCCCAGCACCGCCAGCGCGGCGGCGGCCTCACCAGCCTTGTTGCTCTGGACGGGCAGCACCGCCGCTGCGCCGCTGCCTGCGTCAAAGCTGCCCTGCTCCTTTGCCAGCTTGTCCTTCAGCTCCAGAATGATGCGCTGGGCGATCTTCTTGCCCACGCCCTGCGCGGCGGTCAGGGCTTTCTCGTCGCCCATTACCACCGCCATGGCCAACTGCTGCGGCGTGGTGGCGGACAGGATGGACAGCGCCGCCTTAGGACCGACGCCGGACACGCCGATAAGCAGCTTGAAGCTGCGCAGCTCGCTCTGACTGGCAAAGCCGAACAGCTCCATAGCGTCCTCCCGGACGTTCAGGTAGGTGTAGAGCTTGGCGCGCTCTCCCTTCTTCAGCTGGGAGAGTGTATAGTTGGTGGTGGCGCAGGCATAGCCCACACCGCCGCAGTCGATCACGGCCAGTCCGGCCTCAAGCTCCGTTACGGTGCCGTTGACATAGTAGAACATATCAGACTGTCTCCTTCACGTTGGGATCCTTGCGCCGCAGCAGACTGGTGGCGCTGCGGGCGTGGCAGATGGCGATGGCCAGCGCGTCGGCGGCGTCGTCGGGCCGCGGCACGGCGTTCAGATGCAAAAGCCGGCGCGTCATGTCCATGACCTGCTTTTTCTCCGCCAGACCGTAGCCCACCACCGCCTGCTTTACCTGCATGGGGGTGTACTCGTAGATAGGCACGCCCAGCTTCTCCGCCGTGCAGAGGATGACGCCGCGCCCGTGGGCAACGGCGATGCCGGTGGTGATATTCTTACTGAAAAAAAGCTCCTCGATGGCGATCTCGTCCGGCTTGAACTGCTGGATAAGCTGGGTGAGATCCTGCTCGATCTGTACCAGCCGGGTGGCCAGCGGCAAGCCCGCCGATGTATTGACCGCGCCGTATTGCAGCATCCGCACGGCGCCGCGCTCCGACTCGATCAACCCGAAGCCAACGATCGCTACACCGGGGTCGATACCCAATATGCGCATGACGTTCCTCCACCTATTAAACATTAGTTCTATTATAGCAAAGCCGCCGTGAAATAGCAACAAAAACCGCCCGGCGAAAACCGGGCGGTGCAGCGGCATATCGGCGAAGGATGCCGTGGAAATGCTCAGGCGCGGGGATGCGCCTTGTTGTAGACATCCTTCAGCTGTTTTTTGATGACATGGGTGTAGATCTGGGTGGAGGAGATATCGGCGTGTCCCAGCATCTCCTGAATGGAGCGGAGATCCGCGCCGTTTTCCAACAGATGCACCGCAAAGGAGTGGCGCAGCGTGTGGGGCGTGATGTCCTTGTCGATCTCCGCCTTCTCCTGATAGTATTTGATGATCTTCCAGAACCCCTGACGGCTCATGCGCTCGCCGTTCATGTTGACGAACAGTGCCTGCTCCTCCTCGTCGGCCACGATGCGGGGACGGATATCCTTCACATAGTCCTCCAGCGCCTTCACCGCGGCAGGGTACAGCGGTACGATGCGCTCCTTGCCCTTGCTCTGGCATCGGATAAAACCGGCGGACAGGTTCACGTCGTTGACATTCAGACCGATCAGCTCCGACACGCGGATGCCGGTAGCATACAGCAGCTCCAGCATGGCGTGGTCACGGAAGCCCTTTTCATCCACGCACTTGGGCTGCTCCAGAAAAAGCTCCACCTCCCGGTTGGTCAGGATCTCCGGGTACTTGCGCTCCACCTTCATGGCCACCACCGCCTTGGCGGGGTTGGTCTTGACCGCGCCGATCTGCACCATGTAAGTGTAGAACGACTTGATGGACGCGGTGGAGCGCGTCACGGTGGCGGGGGACTTCCCGCTGTGGTTCATGTGGAGCAGATACTCGTTGATGGTATCCTTCTTCACCTTCCGCAGATCGGCGGCATCGTTGGTGATGAGCCAGCTCTGGAACTGGGTCAGGTCGCGTATGTAGGAGCTGAGGGTGTTGGCGGACGCCTGCTTTTCCTCGGCCAGATACTCGCGGTACGCCGCGATGTAGTCCGTCATATTCCCTCACCCCTTTCTCTAAGACATCCGCGCCAAAATAAGCGCGAAAAATTTCGGTACAATGGCGCACTCCACCACCGTACCGGCAAGAAGCACAAACACACAAAACAACAGCATCCGCCAGTTGATCGCGGCCTTGGCCGCCTGTCCTCGCTCCAGCGACCGACAGGCGCGGGAAAAGCCGGCTCCCGACAGATACAGCATACACGGCAGTACGAACAGACACCGCAGCCCCAGCGCCGCCAATGCCAGCAGGACGCCCTCGCGTCCCAGAGATGCGGCGAAGCAGCAGACCGAGAAGGACAGGAAAAAGCCCTGTACCCCGCACAGCAGCGGGATCAGCACAACACCGGCGCCGCTGAGTCCGCACAAAAGCGCCAGCAGCGGGTAACGAAGATAGGCCGCTGCCGCGGAGAGAACGGACGCAGGCTGCTGCACGCGATCCTCCGCCAGCCGCGCATAGCCCTGGACATATGTACCCAGTTGGGTAAGCGCCTCCGCGCCGACCCTGCGTTGGATCGGATACGCTAGCAACATCCCCAGCGCAAAGCATCCACATAAAATGAAAAGACCTCTGTCCGGCGGTGCGGACAGGCGCGTCTGTCTGTTATACGGCTTCATCGGCTCACCTCGTCCAATTTTATGAGCCAAGCCATATAAATAGACCGCATCTGTTCGTACTGAATACTATATGGCAAATCCGACAAATCTGCAAGCGATTTCGCGCAAAAACACGTTTTTTGTAAATTATGTCAAAATGTTATGTAAACATTATTATGTTAACCGCATAAACGCAGACGTTTTCGTCGCCATAGAGTTGCCGAAAACTCCGAGATGTGGCAGGAGCGCGGAAAAATGCGCACAACATATTGACTTTTGGTTTCCCGTCCGGTGCGGCAAACCAGCCGTCATTTCCCGTCAAGGAAATCCGGGCGAAAAAAACAAATTCGTTATTTTAACCATGTTCTATTTTATGTCACCGCCGCCCTTTCCCGGTGGCAGACCGCCCCTTCTCCCCCTTGCGGCGCTTTCCCGCCTGACGCTTTCCCTTCCTTTTACCCAGCAGCCCGGCCAGCAGTGCCCCACCGAATACCGACGCCGTCACGGCAGGGCCGTGGATGGAAAACTGCGGCGTACCGCCCAGCGCAATAAGCCATAGTGCGGCGTACAGACACACCGCCACAGCCGCCGCCTGCGGCAACGGGCCGCCCTCCCCCCTTCTGACGGCACGGCGGCCGCCGGCAAATACCGCCGCAGCGCAGGCGGCACAGACCATAGACGGCGCGGCGCTCTCCGGCAGCAGCCCTCTTTGCAGCATCAGCGACGATACCGCCAGCAACGCAAGTAAAGTGAGCATCGCCAGCAGCAGTCCCTGCCACATCGCCGCGCCCAGCAGCTTCTTGACAGACATAAAAAAATACCTCCCCCAAATGCTTTTTCACAGCATATTCGGGGGAGGTATTTTTCTATGCAGAGAACTTACTGGGCGTCCGTCTTGTCGGACTCGGACTCGGACTTGGTCTCGGTCTCAGCGGGCTTCTCCTCGATCTTCTCCTCAGCAGCCTTCTTGTCCTTCTTGGCGGGACGCTGCTGGGCGGCGGCCTGCTGATCCAGCGTGCCGACCTGGCCAATGGCGGACTTCAGGAACTCCACGCGGACGCGATCCTCGCTGGTCTCGATGACCACGGTGCGATCAGTAATGGCGACAACGCGGCCATACACGCCGCCGATGGTGGTCAGCCAGTCGCCCTTCTTCAGAGCGCTGCGCATCTCCTCAGCCTGCTTCTTCCGCTTGTTCTCGGGACGGATCATCAGGAAGTAGAAGATGGCGATCATCAGAACGATCATCATGATCGTGGAACCCATGCCGGCGCCGGAGGCGGTACCGGAGGCAGTTGCTGCGTATGCGATGTCAAACATGGAAACGTTACTCCTTTTTTACAAATTGCTATTATTATACCCAACCCTACACGCTTTGGCAAGAGGTTTTATACACGTTCCGCCAGTTTTTTGCTGTATGCCTCCCGGAAGGCGTCAAAGCTGCCGTTGTCGAGGCTTTCGCGGATGCGCTGGGTCAGCTTGTTATAAAAATACAGGTTATGCATCACCGCCAGACGCATGGCCAGCATCTCCTCCGCCGTGAACAGGTGCCGCAGGTAGGCGCGGCTGAAATTCCGGCACACCGGGCAGTCGCACGCCGGATCAATGGGGCTCTCATCCAGCTTGTACTTGGCGTTCTTAATGTTCAGCGTGCCGCTCCATGTGAACAGCTTGCCGTGCCGGGCGTTGCGGGCGGGCATCACACAGTCGAAGAAATCCACGCCCCGGGCCACGCCCTCGATGATGTTGCTGGGCGTTCCCACGCCCATGAGGTAGCGGGGCTTGTCCGCCGGCATATACGGCTCCACCGCGTCGATGATCTCGTACATCACCTCTGTCGGCTCACCCACCGCCAGACCGCCGATGGCAAAGCCGTCGCAGTCGATCTTGGCGATCTGCTGCATATGCCAGATGCGCAGGTCGGCGTAGGTCGCGCCCTGATTGATGCCGAACAGCATCTGCTGCGGGTTGATGGTGTCGGGCAGCGCGTTGAGCCGGTCATGCTCCGCCTTGCACCGCTCCAGCCAGCGCAGTGTCCGCTCGCAGCTGGCCTTGGCGTAGTCGTAGGCGGCGGGGTTCTCCACGCACTCGTCAAACGCCATGGCAATATCGGAGCCCAGATTGGACTGGATGCGCATGCTCTCCTCCGGCCCCATGAAGATACGGTGTCCGTCCAGATGGCTGGCGAAGGTGACGCCCTCCTCGCTGATCTTCCGCAGACCCGCCAGCGAGAACACCTGAAAGCCGCCGGAATCCGTAAGGATGGGGCCATCCCAGCGCATGAACTTGTGCAGGCCGCCCAGCTGACGTACCACGTCATCGCCGGGCCGCAGGTGCAGGTGGTAGGTGTTGGACAGCTCGATCTGCGTGCCGAGCTCCTCCTTCAGATCCAGCGCGCTGACGCCGCCCTTGATGGCCGCCTGCGTGCCTACGTTCATGAAAACCGGCGTCTGTACCTCGCCGCCGTGGGCGCAGGTGAACACGCCCCGCCGGGCTCTGCCCTGCTTCTTGATCACTTTGAACATTTATGCTTCCTCCATATCGTCCAGCGCCTTCTCCGCCATGCGGTGGGAGCCAAGCAGCCAGACCAGATCCCCGCGCTGTATCACAAAATTCACATCCGGACCGATGATGGGCAGCAGATTTCGCTGCAAGCCCAGGATCATGCAGTCGTAATTCTCCCGCAGGCCGCTGTCCCGGATGGTGCTGCCCGCCAGATGGTCGTTCTTCGCCACGTCCAGCGTGTAGGTATACAATGCCTTCTCTCCGGCGATATAGGTATGCAGCGTGGGGATATCCTCCGCCGCGTCAGCGCCGATGGACAGCCGCAGTGACACCAGATTCTCCTTTTCGCCGATGACCGCCAGCCGGTCGCCCTCACTCAGCACCATGTCGCCGGAGGGGATATCAAACTCCTTCTTCCCCCGGACGATCTTGATGATATTCGCGCCGTAGCGCCGTCCCCAGCCCAAGGCACGCAGGTCCTTCCCCGCCTCCTCCGGCGGACAGATCAGCTCCGTTACATACATTTTCTCGTCCAGCCATGTGGCGTCATTGCTGTCGCCGTACTGCTGCAAAAGGCGCTCGTTGAAGTTGGTGAGGAACCGGGTCTCCACCAGCAGATACGCCGAGGCGAACCAGCCGAAATGCCCCGCCACCAGCACTGCTGCCGCCAGCAGCGGCAATATCCACAGGCTATGGATACCCAGCACCGAGCGGATGGGCAGGAACACGATAAACACAATGAGCAGCACACGGATAACACTCAGCGCGATCAGCGGCAGGCGGAAGCTGCGCTTCTTGGCCCAAAGCACCGTGTACTGGGGCGAATGGGCGTCGAGCATAGGCCGGACGAACATGGCGATGCACAGGTATACGGCACACAGCGTCACCGCCTTGCTGACCCACGCCGCCGCGGAGAGCGTCTTCTCCAGCAGCGGCAGCAGCAGCATATCGCCCAGACTGACGATGCCCAGCATCAGCACGCCGTAGAACACCGTTCGCTTTATATAGCGGCGCAGGAATACCGCCCAGTCGCTGTCCTGCTCCTTGGCCGCCTGCTCCGCGTCCGTATAGCTGTCCAGCTTCTGCACCAGCTTTTCCGGCAGCAGCTTTTCGATGCCGTTGCAGATGCTGTCGGCGCTCTTGATAAAGAACGGCGTGGTCAGCGTGGTAATGACGGATACGGAGATGATGATGGGATAGATATAGTCCGCGATCACGCCCAGCGACAGACCCAGCGAGGCGATGATAAACGCAAATTCGCCGATCTGCGCCAGCGCGCAGCCGCAGTGGATGGCCTGCCGCAGTGTGTGGCCCGACAGCAGCACACCCAGCGAGGAGAAGATCAACTTGCCCACAATGGTCACCAGCGTCAGGATAAGGATGGGAACGGCGTACTTCACCACAGCGCCGGGGTTCAGCATCATACCCACGGAGATGAAGAACACCGCGCCGAACAGGTCCTTGACGCCGGCGGTCAGATGCTCCACCCGCTCGGCGTGGACGGTGCCTGCCAGCAGCGAGCCTGCCAGAAACGCGCCCAGCGCCGAGGAAAAGCCCAGCGCATCCGCCAGCAGCACCATGCCGAAGCAGATGCCCAATGACACAATGAGCAGCGTCTCGTCGCTCATCAGCTTGGACGCCTTGTTCAGCAGCGTGGGCAGCAGGAAGATGCCCAGCACCAGCCACAGCACCAGATACAGCACCAGCAGTCCCAGCTGGAGCGCCAGCGCCCCGCCGGAAATGGACTTACTGACGGAGATGGTGGACAGGATGATCATCATGAAGATGCCCGCGATATCCTCCATCACCAGCGTGCCGAACACCAGCTGGGCAAAGTCCTTCTTCCGGACGTTCAGCTCGTCAAAGGCCTTGATGATGATGGTGGTGGACGACATGGACAGCATACCACCCAGGAACACACTGTCCATCGTACCCCAGCCCATGAGCTGTCCCACGGCGAAGCCGAAGGCCAGCATACCGCCGACCTCCACCAGCGCGGTGATGATCGCCGTGCCGCCTACGCTGGCCAGCTTGTGGAGGTTGAACTCCAGACCGAGGCAGAACATCAGGATGATGATGCCGATCTCGCTCCAAGTGGACACCGCCTCGATGTCAGCCAGGGAGAAGAACAGCGGCATATAGGGGCCGATGAGGAATCCCGCCAGTATGTAACCCAGCACCAGCGGCAGATTCAGCTTTTTGAAGATCACCGTGATCACGCCGCCTGTCAGCAGAATGACGGCAAGATCAGAAACAAGCTCCGGCAGATGCATCCGCGTCCCCCCTTATATTTTATGTTTTGCGCTCAGTGGATAAACATCGCGTCGCCGAAGGAGAAAAAGCGGTAGCGCTGCTCCACCGCCTCCTTGTAGGCGGACAGCACGTGCTCCCGTCCCGCCAGCGCCGATACCAGCATGATGAGCGTGGACTCCGGCAGGTGGAAATTGGTGACCAGCGCGTCCATGACCTTAAAGCGATAGCCGGGATAGATGAAGATATCCGTCCAACCGGCACAGGCCCGCATGGTGCCGTCCTCCGCCGCCTGCGACTCCACGGTGCGGCAGCTTGTGGTACCCACGCAGATGACCCTGCCGCCGTTTTTCTTCGTCTCGTTGATAAGGTCTGCCGTCTCCTGCGAGATGACACAGTATTCGCTGTGCATGGCGTGGTCGGTGATCTCCTCCTCCTTCACAGGGCGGAAGGTGCCAAGTCCCACATGGAGTGTAACGTATCCGACCTTTACACCCATCTGCCGGATCTTCTCCAGCAGCTCCGGTGTGAAATGCAGTCCCGCAGTGGGGGCGGCGGCAGAGCCGTTCACCTTGGAGTAGACGGTCTGATAGCGCTCCCGATCCTGTAATTCCTCCTTGATGTAAGGCGGCAGCGGCATCTTGCCCAGTCGATCCAGCACCTCCAGAAAAATACCCTCGTAGAAAAACCTCACCAGCCGGTTGCCATCCGGCAGTTCCTCCGCGATCTCTGCCGTCAGCTCACCGTCGCCGAAGGACACCTTCGCGCCCTTGCGCAGCTTCTTGCCCGGACGGACAAGGCATTCCCACACGTTGTCGCCCCGGTCGATGAGCAGCAGGATCTCACAGGCGCCGCCGCCCGGTACGCGGTGTCCCAGCAGGCGGGCGGGCAGCACTCTGGAATTGTTGAGGATCAGGCAGTCGCCGGGATGCAGATACTCCGGCAGGTCGAAGAAATGCCGGTGCTCCGTGGCGCCGGTGGTCTTATCCAGCACCAGCAGCCGGGAGGCGTCCCGCTGCGCGATAGGGGTCTGTGCGATCAGCTCCGGCGGCAGGTCAAAATAGAAATCATGGGTCTTCATCTGTACATCTCTCATTTTCTAAAGTAATAATGATTTATTATAATATAAAATCCTGCCGCGTTCAACTCCTTTTCTGCGGGAGCGCGTCATCATTCCGATGTGTCAAGGGGCCGCGGCACTGCCGCGGCCCCTTGGGACGGTAAAAGCTATTATGTGGGAGAGCCTCTTACACCAGAACAGCCCTGTGGAACACCTTCTTGCCCTTCTTGATGATGACGCCGTCGCCGGTGAACTGCTCACAGCCGAAGGTCGCCTCGATGGCGGACACCTTCTCGTCGTTGACCGTTACGCCGCCCTGCTGCACCAGCCGGCGGGCCTCACCCTTGGAGGCAGCCAGACCGCACTTGACCAGCAGCGTCAGCACGTCAATAGCGCCGCCGCCGAAGTCATCGTTGGTCAGCTCAGTGGTGGGCATATGCTCGGTATCACCGGCGCCGGAGAACAGCGCCTTGGAGGCCTGACGAGCCTTTTCCGCCTCGTCCTCACCGTGGACCAGCTTGGTCAGCTCATAGGCCAGAATGTCCTTGGCCTCGTTGAGCTTAGCGCCCTCCCAGTCGGCCATGGCGTCGATCTGCTCCAGCGGCAGGAAGGTCAGCATCCGGATGCACTTGAGCACGTCGGCGTCGTCGATGTTGCGCCAGTACTGATAGAACTCGAAGGGGCTGGTCTTGTTGGGATCCAGCCACACGGCGTTGCCGGCGGTCTTACCCATCTTATTGCCCTGAGAATCCGTCAGCAGGGTAATGGTCATGGCGTGGGCGTCCTTGCCCAGCTTGCGGCGGATCAGCTCCGTGCCGCCCAGCATATTGCTCCACTGGTCGTTGCCGCCGAACTGCATATTGCAGCCGTTGTGCTGGAACATATAGTAGAAGTCATAGCTCTGCATGATCATATAGTTGAACTCCAGGAAGCTCAGACCTTTCTCCATGCGCTGCTTGTAGCACTCGGCGCGGAGCATATTGTTCACAGAGAAGCACGCGCCCACCTCTCGCAGCAGGTCCACATAGTTCAGCTTCAGCAGCCAGTCAGCGTTGTTGAGCATGATGGCCTTACCCTCTCCGAAGTCGATAAACCGCTCCATCTGGCGTTTGAAGCACTCGGCGTTGTGGTCGATGTCCTCCTTGGTGAGCATCTTCCGCATATCCGTACGGCCGGAGGGGTCGCCGATCATGGTGGTGCCGCCTCCGATCAGGGCGATGGGCTTGTTACCAGCCATTTGCAGACGCTTCATCAGGGTCAGAGCCATGAAATGTCCAGCCGTCAAAGAGTCCGCCGTGCAGTCAAAGCCGATGTAGAACGTGGCCTTGCCGTTGTTGATCATCTCGCGGATCTCATCCTCGTTGGTGACCTGCGCGATCAGGCCGCGTGCCACCAGTTCTTCATAAATTCCCATGTTTTTCATTTCCTTTCCATTGTTATTCGTATCATTTCCTGTGCAGGGGGATGAAAAAACGCCCCCTGCCTGTCGACAGAGGGCGATCAAATCGCGGTACCACCTCATATTCACCGCGCCCTCGCGGACACGGCCTCGTCGGGTGCTGACACACCCTATCGCTGTAACGGGCGAACCCGACACATCCCTACGCGCCGTCAGCACGGCTTCAGGAGGCTGCTCCGGGATGTATTCGCAGATCCCGCCCTCTCCTCCTTCCACCGACCGGAGGTTCTCTTTGCAGGCGCTGAGATATGCTACTTCTTCCCTTCATCGCTGTTGCACTATGAAGTTGAAACCATTTTAGCAGAAAAAATCCGCTTGTCAACTATTATTTCCCAATCACGACAATTTACCCTCGGTCACAGGGCAGCGCGGAACTTTTCCGCCTCCACCAGCAGCTCCTCCGCACCATCCAGCATGGTCTGGGACACATGGCTGCCGCCGGTGAGCCGCGTCAGCTCCTGCCGCCGCTGCTCCCTGTCCAGCCGCCGCACCGCCGTATAGGTGCGGCCGTTCTTCTCGCCCTTTTCCACGGAGAAATGTACATCCGCCATGGCCGCCAGCTGGGGCAGATGAGTCACGCACAGCACCTGCTTGCGGCGGCTGACGCGAGCCATCTTCTCCGCTACCTTCTGGGCGGCGCGGCCGCTGACGCCGGTATCCACCTCGTCGAACACCATCGTCCCCACCATGTCCTGCTCCGACAGGACATTCTTCATGGCCAGCATGATGCGGGCCAACTCGCCGCCGGAGGCGATCTTGTGGATGGGGCGCAGCTCCTCGCCCACGTTGGCGGACATCAAAAACCGCACCTGATCGATACCGTCGGCACTCAGCGGTTTTTCCGCGATATCCACGGTGAAGCGGATCTTGCCCATGTCCAGCTGCCGCAGCTCGTCCAGTATCTGGCCGGACAGCCGCTCCGCCGCCTGCCGCCGCCCCTCGGAGAGCTGCTGTGCGGCGGTCATAGCGGCCTTTTCCGCCTTGCCGCGCGCCTGCTCCAGACGGGCCAGTGTATCGCCGGCATACTCGATCTGCTCCAGCTCGGCGCGGCAGCGCTCCAGATAGGCCAGCATATCCTCCACACTGGGGCCGTACTTCTTTTTCAGACGGTACAGCTGATCCATGCGGCTCTCCACATCGTCCAGCTCGTGGGGCGAGAAGTCGAAGCCCTCCCGCTTGTCCTCGATGGTGGCCGCCACATCATAGGCCTCGCTGTACAGTGCCACTATGCGCTCATAGAGCTTGGCGTAGTCCTCGTCCAGATGGCGCACCGCGCCAACGGCGTCCTGCGCCCGGCGCAGAAGTCCCAATGCACCGTCGCCGCCGTCGTCACCGTTCATAGCGTAATCCGCCTCGGAGACGGCGGAGATAAACTTCTCCGCGTTGCGCAGCAGATTGCGGCGGGCGGAAAGCTCCTCCTCCTCACCGGCCCGGAGCTGCGCCCGCTCCAGCTCGCCGATCTGGTACGTCAGGGTGTCTACCCGGCGGGCCTTTTCCGATTCGTCCATTTCCAGCGACTGTATCTTCTTCTGTATATCTGTAAAGTCTTTATACTTTTCAGCATACGCATTGATAAGTGTTTCCAGCTTTCCGAAGCTGTCCAGAAGCAGCAGATGCTGCTCCTCGTCCAAAAGCTGCTGGCCGTCGTGCTGGCCGTGGATATTCAGCAGGCGGCTGCCCAGTATTTTCAGCTGTCCCACCGTCACAGGCCGCCCGTTCACCCGGCAGGCGTTTTTTCCGTCGCCGTGGATCTCCCGCTGCAGCAGCAGTGAGCCGTCCTCCTCCGGGGTGATGCCCAGCGCCTCCGGCACAGAGGCGTCCACGCCGGAGAACACGGCGCTGACAAAGGCCTTGTCCATACCTGTACGGATCAGCTCGCGGCTGGCGCGCTGCCCCAGCACGGCGCCAAGGGCGTCGATGACGATGGACTTACCCGCGCCCGTTTCGCCGGTCAGGGCGTTGAAGCCCGGCTCAAACCGGATGTCCGCCTCCTCGATGATGGCGATATTCTCAATATGGAGCACTTCCAGCATGGCGTTCTCCTCCCTCGCTCCTTATCGGAGCATCTGCTTGACCTGCTCGCAGAAATCCACGGCGCGGATGTTGTCATGGAACACCAGCAGAATGGTGTCGTCGCCTGCCAGCGTCCCCACGATGTCCGTCTCCGCCATATTGTCCAGCGCAAAGGCCGCGCCCTGCGCCATACCCTCGATGGTCTTCAGCACCACCAGATTCTGCGCCGACGCCACTGACAGCACGCACTCCCGGAAGATCGTACGCAGCTTCTCGGCAAAGTTCAGCTTCGTTTTCTGCACGGACACGGCGTAGCGGTAGCGCCCATGCCCGGTGGGCTCCTTCACCAGATGGAGCTGCTTGATGTCACGGGAAACGGTGGCCTGCGTACATTTCACACCGCGCTCCGCCAGCAGGCGCAGCAGCTGCTCCTGCGTCTCCACGGCCTCCTGCTCGATGATCTCCAGCAGGATGGCTTGACGGTCATTCTTCATGCTTGGCTGCCTCCATTCCCATTTTTGAATCCAGTATCTCGCAGAAGCTCTTCTTGGAGAGCCGCACCAGCTTCGTGGTGAATTTGGACTGCCGTACCCGCACCTTGTCCCCGTTTTTCAGGGAGAATGCCTTGCCGCCGTCCACGGAGAGGTAGACGAATTTCCGGTTGGCGTCCGCCGCCTCGATGGTAATGGTGTGATCCGGCGACAGCACATAGCTGCTGGCCCGTGTGGAGTGGGGGCAGATAGGCGTCAGCAGCAGATTCCGCGCCGTAGGCTCCACGATGGGGCCGCCCGCCGCCATGGAGTAGCCGGTGGAGCCGGTGGGCGTGGAGACGATACCGCCGTCGCCGGTGATCTTCGTCAGCCGTCCCTCCTCTGTGGACACATCCAGCCGTACCACCCGCGCCACAGATCCCTTGGACACCACCGCGTCGTTCAGGGCAATGTTGTTGTATGCCGGCTTTCCCTCCCGCAGCACCGTCACATCCAGCATCATCCGGGACTCCACGGAGAAATTCCAGCTTTTCAAATCATTGAGCCGCTCCAGCTCGTTGGGTTCCAGCTCTGACATAAAGCCGAGGCTGCCCAGATTGATGCCCAGCACCGGTACGTTGTGCAGCGCCACCGTGCGCGCCAGATGCAGGATGGTGCCATCGCCGCCGAAGGCGATGAGCAGATCGGCCCGCTTGATCTCCTGCTGTAATTGCCGGATCGGCACCCCCAGCTGGTCGCCGTAGCCCTCCCGGTTGAAGGGCAGACACACCACCGTTTCAAAGCCGATATGCTCCAATATCTCACGGGAGCGCTTGGCCACCGTCAGTTCATCGTCCCGATAGGGATTCGGGCAGAGGATCACTCGTTTCATTCGTTGTCCCTTCTCTCTTTCAGTTCCTCATGGGAGGCATCCACCAGCGCGGTCAGGTCGGGGATACAGTCCGGCTCCTCGCTTTTTCGCAGATAGCCCAGATACTCGATATTCCCCTCCGGTCCGCGGATCGGCGAATATGTGATACCAAGCACTGTAAAGTGATTATCCTTCGCATGGTTCAGGAAGTTTTCCAGCACCTCCAGATGCACCTTCGGGTCGCGGACGACCCCCTTCTTCCCCACCTTTTCCCGTCCTGCTTCAAACTGCGGCTTGATAAGGCAGGCGATCTCGCCGCCCTGACGCAGCAGACCGTACAACGCTGGGAAGATCAGCTTCAGAGAGATGAATGACACGTCGATGGACGTAAAATCCAGCTCATCCGGGATCTGCTCATGATCCAGATACCGGGCGTTGGTGCGCTCCAGACACACCACCCTGGGGTCGCTGCGGAGCTTCCAGTCCAACTGACCATACCCCACGTCCACGGCATAGACCTTGGAGGCGCCGTTTTGCAGCATGCAGTCGGTAAAGCCGCCGGTGGAGGCGCCGATGTCGGCGCAGGTCTTTCCTGTCAGCGTAATAGGAAAGGTCTTCATGGCCTTTTCCAGCTTCAATCCGCCGCGGCTGACGTAGGGCAGCGCGTGGCCGCGCACCTCCACAGGTGCGTCCTCCGCCACGGCGGTACCGGGCTTGTCCACCCGCTGTCCGTTGACGAAGATAAGCCCCGCCATAATATTTGCCTGTGCCTTCTGGCGGCTGTCCAGCAGGCCGCGCTCCACCAAAAGCACATCCAATCTTACTTTTTTACTCATGCCAGCACCTCCCTGACAGCAGCCGTCACACCGGCGGCATCCAGCCCCAGCGCGTGATAGAGCTGTTGTACGCTGCCCTGTGCGGGCAGCCGCTCTCCGGCGTTCAGCAGCCGCAGTCTCTCCGGCGCGGCGCTTCGCTCCAGCAGCGCGGCAGCCAGACGCTGGCCCACGCAGCCCTGCCGCAGCTGATCCTCCAGCACCACCAGACGCGATGCGCCGTCCAGCGCGCCGCATACCGCATCCCATTCCAGCGGCGCCACGCGGTTCAGCTTCACCACGCGCACCGCAACACCCTCGTTGGCCAGACGCTGCGCCGCCTCCAGCGCCTGATTCACCAGCACGCCGTAGGTGACGATGCACGCATCTGTTCCCTGCCGCAGCACCGATACCGCCGCGTCGCCGCAGTCCTCGCGGTAGGCGCCCTCACCACCCCGGGGATAGCGGATCGCCGCAGGCCCCTTGCAGTCGTACAGCGCCGCGCGGAGCATATGCCGCAGCTCCGAAAAGCTGGCGGGACAGAATATGGTCATACCGGGGATCTGGGACAGATAGTCGATGCAGCCGTGGTGCGTTTCGCCGTCCGCTCCCACCAGACCGGTGCGATCCACCGCCAGCACCACATGGAGATCGTCCAGTGACACATCCTGCACCAGCATATCGTAGCCACGCTGGAGGAAGCTGTCATATACCGCGAAGACCGGCAGCAGCCCCTGCTTGGCCATGCCCGCGGCCATGGCCACCGCGTGTCCCTCCGCAATGCCAACATCAAAAAAGCGCCGGGGATGGTTTCTGGCAAAAGCCGTCAGCCCCGTACCGTCCGCCATGGCCGCCGTAATGGCGCAGATACGCCGGTCGGAGGACGCCAGCGACGCCAGCTCGCTCCCGAACACCGAGGAGAAGGACGGTGACGGCGGCGCGGACTTGCCGGTGGCCGGATCGAACGGGGATACCCCGTGGAATTTCTCCGGCTCCTGCTCGGCAGGAGCATAGCCCTTGCCCTTTTTCGTATGCACGTGCAGCAGCACAGGGCGGTCCAGTTCTTTTGCCGCCCGCAGCATATCGGTCAGCCCCCGTACATCGTGGCCGTCCACCGGTCCCATGTAGGTAAAGCCCATACCCTCAAACACGGTGCTGACCGGCAGCAGCGACTTCTTCAGCGCCGTTTTTACATCGTGGCTCAGCTCGTACAGCTTCTGTCCGGCCTTGCTGCCGTCCAGTGCCCGCCTGTACTTCTTCTTGAATTCGTAGTAGCCCGCCTTTGTCCGGATCTGTGCCAGATGGCGTGACATACCGCCCACATTGGCGTCGATGGACATACCGTTGTCGTTGAGGATCACGATCAGCGGCTCGCCGGAGGCGCCCGCGTCGTTAAGTCCCTCAAAGCTCAGCCCGCCGCCCAGCGCACCGTCACCGATCAGCGCCAGCACGCTGTACGACTGGTTCTGCAGCGTCCGCGCCCGCGCCATGCCCAGCGCCACGGACACCGAGTTGGAGGCGTGTCCCGCCACAAAGGCGTCATGCACGCTCTCATAGGGCTTGGGAAACCCGGAAAGCCCCTCAAACTGCCGCAGGGTACCGAACAGCTCCTGCCGGCCCGTCAGCGCCTTGTGGACGTAGCACTGGTGTCCCACATCGAACACCAGCCTGTCCTTGGAGGTATCAAAAACGCGGTGGATAGCCACCGTAAGCTCCACCGCACCCAAATTGGACGCAAGATGCCCGCCGGTGCGGGACACCTGCTCTACCAAAAACTGCCGCAGCTCCAGGCACAGCAGCTCTGTTTGTTTTTCGGTCAGACGCTTCACGTCCGCCGGAGAATGTATCGTTTCCAAGATCAACGTATATACGCCCCTTTTTTCAGCGATAAAGATGCAGCGCATGCATGATCCGCGCCACGCGGTACACCACCTTGGTACAGTCGTTGATGGCCACCGATTTGCCAAGCGCCTTGCCGCCGATGGTGATGCCGGAGATCAGCGCCGTTACGCCGATGGAGATCAGGACAGACGTGGTGCTGAAATCCCGCTGGAGCTGCACCACGATCACCGCCGCCGTAGAGCCGGAGACGATGCCGCAGATGTCGCCCACCACGTCGTTGCACACGGAGCTGACCTGATTGGCGTTCTGCAAAAGACGGATGGCCTCCCGTCCGCCTTTTTCCTTATGGGCCGCCATGGAGTGGAAGGGCTTGGGGTCTGCCGCCGTGACAGCCACGCCCACCATGTCGAAGACGATGCCCAGTCCGATGAACACCGCCAGCACGATGATGGCCACCGCATAGCCCGCCCCCTCCAGCGCAGAGGAGGAGAAAAAACTCAGCACGGCGCTGAGTGCCACGGCCAGTAAAAACACCCGCAGGGGCCAGCTGCCCTGCTTCTTTTTCTTCTTTTTATCCTTGTCCGTCAAGTGATCGACCTCACGTTATGATATAGTCATGCTGAACAGGGCGGCTCCGGAAGTAAATCTTGCGGCTTAGGTACGGGTTGGATTTCCCCGCAGCACACCTCTCGTCGCCGATAAAGGCGGTTTCCCCTTCGGTGCTGCGCCACGGTGTTGCCCGCCGTGAGACCCGACTGCCACTTAGTCCGCACTGCAATCCCACCGGTGCCCCGTCAGGACAGCCTAGGTGATTTCCACCGCAGTCAAACCATCTCTTATCCTCTTTTGCAAACAGGGTTTCAGGGAAATAGCGCTGCGTCCCTGGCCGGGGACCTGACGCGTTGACTCTCCCATCCACCCTGCCCACGCAAGGCAGGCTACTCTGCACACAGCGTTCACGGCACAAGGCCGGGTAGCACCGCGATGCAGGTTCGCAATCTGCTTCGTACACAGGTCGCTGACCACAAAGGGAGTACGCCTGTGCACAACAGCAGGTCTCCACGACCGCAGGGTCGGGTCCTCCATGCCATTGGAGGGCGCCCTACGGCCGCAGGCGCGGTAATTGCCGCGCCTCCCTTCCAGCACCCACCCCAAACTGGGCGTAAGAAGCAAGCACCAGAGGTTTCACAGTTGTGCCCTTTAAGGGATTTTTAGGCCCCTCTTCAGAAGACGGCAGATCTGACTAGGATACTGCGCCGCTGTTCAGCAATATAGTATATTATCATACTTCCCGGTGATTTACAACCGTTTTATGCAAGATATTCTGTATAATTCCTGTTCTATGCACAACCAAGACAGTTGAATATCTCCCGTCCGCATGGTATAATGGTTCCGGTCAAGAGAAAGGAGCTGCTTATGAACGACAAGCGCAAGTGTCTTTTCTGGCTGATCCCTGCCGTGCTGGTGCTGCTGGCCGTCCTGTTTTTCCTCTATCCCCGCCGGGCGGACACGATCCTGCATCTGCCGGAGTCGGCGGCGGGTATCCGCGAGGTCTGTTTCCTGAGGATCGAACCTGTCCATGAGACGCTGGAGTATTACTGTCAGGACTACACCCTGACGGCGGAGCGGGAGCCGGAGCTGCTGCAGGAGGTCTGCGACTGGCTGTACGCCGCGCGGCTCAACCGTCCCATGCCCGGCAGCGGCGGGCTGCACGATCCCGGCGTCACGTATACCCTGCGCGCCCGGTCGTCGGACAGCTCCGCGACCGCTGCCATCCAGATTCTGGAGGACGACCGCGCCGTGGTAAACGGCGTGCGCTACCGCCTGCGCCAGAAGGACATGGCGGCGCTGAATACCATCTACCAACATCTGAATACCATCTACGACTGAGGGATAACCCAAACGTGCCTGCCGATGCGATCGGCAGGCACGTTTTTGCGTCCGCTCACATACAATGACCTTGTAAGACCGTGGTAAGGAGGTCGACTATGAACGAACAGGACATGATGCAGAAGCTGAAAAGCGACCCGAGGGCGTTGAAGTCCGTCATGCAGTCAGCGGATGGCAGGACGCTGCTGGGGATGCTCTCCGGCGGCGACACCGCCGCGCTGGGCCACGCCGCCCAGCAGGCTGCCTCCGGCGACACGGCGGCGCTTTCTGGTATGCTCCGGCAGGTACTGTCCACGCCGGAGGGGGCGGCGCTGGTACAGCGGCTGGAGGATTCCCTGCGGCGGTAAAGAGAGGAGGGACGCGGCATGGCCGAGCTGGATGAAAAACTGAATGCACTGCTGTCCGATCCCGGCAGCATGGCACAGATCGTGCAGATGGCGCAGCAGCTCTCCGCCACCATGGGCGGAGACGCGGGTGCCGCCGCGCCGTCCCCGGCCCAATCCGCCGCGCCCGCCGTGCCGCCGCCAGCACAAACGCCGCCGGGCGGCATCGACCCGCAGGTGGCCGCACGCTTCCTGCCGCTTTTGCAGGAGTACAGCCGCTCCAACAGCCAGACCATGCAGCTGCTGTACGCCCTGCGTCCCTTCCTCAAGGAGAGCAAGCAGGACAAGGTGGAGCGGGCGGCGCGGCTGGCGCGGCTTATCCATCTGGGCAAGAAATTCCTGATAGACTGGGGGGATGGCCATGTATAACCGGTATATCCGGGGCGACGGCGGTACATACACCCGCGTCAGCATGGAGGATACGCCGCTGCCGCCGCCCGCCGGTCAGCGTCCGCCTCCCCCGTCTCCCTCCCCGCCGGAGGGCGCACCCCCGCCCCACAGGCCGCCTCCACCGCCGCAGCCGTCACCGGAGCGAGGACTGCTCAACGGTCTGCTGGAAAAGCTGCATCTCAGCGATCTGGACGCGGGAGACATTCTTTTGCTGCTTTTGCTGTTCTTCCTCTTCCGGCAGGAGGCCGATGAGGAGCTGCTCATCGCCATCGGGCTCTTACTCATCCTCTGACCGCAGATAAAATATCCCCCGACCGGCCGGTCGGGGGATATTTTCGTGTAAGGTTGATTTACTTTACAGCCTCCTCCACCGCAACAGCCACGGCGACGGTGGCGCCCACCATGGGGTTGTTGCCCATGCCCAGGAAGCCCATCATCTCCACGTGCGCGGGGACGGAGCTGGAGCCGGCGAACTGGGCGTCGGAGTGCATCCGGCCCATGGTATCGGTCATGCCGTAGCTGGCGGGACCGGCGGCCATGTTGTCGGGATGCAGCGTGCGGCCCGTACCGCCGCCGGAGGCCACGGAGAAATACTTCTTGCCCTGCTCGATGCACTCCTTCTTGTAGGTGCCCGCCACGGGATGCTGGAAGCGGGTGGGGTTGGTGGAGTTGCCAGTGATGGACACGTCCACGCCCTCGTGGTGCATGATGGCCACGCCCTCGCGGACGTCATCCGCGCCGTAGCAGCGAACGTCGGCGCGCTCCGTCTCGGAGTAGCGGATCTCCCGGACGATGTTGAGCTTGCCGGTGTAGTAGTCGAACTGGGTCTGTACATAGGTGAAGCCGTTGATGCGGCTGATGATCTGAGCGGCGTCCTTGCCGAGGCCGTTCAGGATCACGCGCAGCGGCTGCTTGCGGGCCTTGTTGGCGTTCTTCACGATGCCGATAGCACCCTCGGCGGCGGCGAAGGACTCGTGGCCGGCCAGGAAGGCGAAGCACTTGGAGTCGTCGCTCAGCAGCATGGCGCCCAGATTGCCGTGACCCAGACCCACCTTGCGATCCTCGGCCACAGAGCCGTCGATGCAGAAGGACTGGAGGCCGATACCGATCATCTTGGCGGCCTCGGCGGCGGTCTTCACGCCGGACTTGATGGCGATGGCCGCGCCCACGGTGTACGCCCAGCAGGCGTTCTCAAAGCAGATGGGCTGGATGCCCTTCACGATCTCATAGGGGTCAAAGCCCTTGGCGTTGCAGATCTCGCGGCACTCCTCCACGGAGCTGATGCCGTACTGGGCGAGGACGCCGTTGATCTTATCGATTCTTCTCTCGTAACTTTCAAACAGAGCCATTTTTTCTCGTCCTCCCTTCTTACTCGTGCCGCGGGTCGATGTACTTCGCCGCGTTGTCCCACTGACCGTAGTGGCCGGTGGCCTTCTTCATAGCCTCGTTGGCGTCGTCGCCCTTCTTGATGAAATCCATCATCTTGCCGAGGCTGATAAACTCATAGCCCACGATCTCGTCGTCCTTGTTCAGTGCCAGACGGCTGCAATAGCCCTCGGCCATCTCCAGATAGCGGGGGCCCTTTTCTCTGGTGGAGAACATGGTACCCACCTGAGAGCGCAGACCCTTGCCCAGATCCTCCAGAGAAGCGCCCACGGCCAGACCGTCCTCGGAGAAGGCGGACTGGGTACGGCCGTACACGATCTGCAAAAACAGCTCGCGCATGGCGGTGTTGATGGCGTCGCACACCAGATCGGTGTTCAGCGCCTCCAGAATGGTCTTGCCGATGAGGATCTCGGAGGCCATGGCGGCGGAGTGAGTCATGCCGGAGCAGCCGATGGTCTCCACCAGCGCCTCCTCAATAACGCCGTTCTTCACATTCAGGGTCAGCTTGCAGGCGCCCTGCTGAGGCGCACACCAGCCGATGCCGTGGGTAAAGCCGGAGATGTCGGCAATATCCTTGGCCTGCACCCATTTGCCCTCCTCGGGGATGGGCGCCGGGCCGTGATAAGCGCCCTTGGCTACGGGACACATATGCTGAACTTCAGTCGTATAGATCATAGCAGCGATCTTCCTTTCTCATATATAAATTACCAACGGTGGAATTGACCGTGCATATTGTAACACGGCGCGGCGGAAAATGCAAGAAACATTCCAAACATTTGGTGTAATCAACAGATATGCCGCCGGCACCCGCCGGACATACGCATTTTCTCACAAAAACTCGCGAATTACCACGGAATAGCCCCTGCTCACCTTGACTTTTCCCCTATTTGAAATATAATAAACTGGTATTTTTAGAAACATCACAGGAGGTCGTCCCGATGAGTATGGATATGACGTATTTTAACGAGATGGAAGCCCGCATCCCCCGCGGGAAGGTCCGCACCCGCTTTGCCCCCTCCCCCACCGGCTATATGCACGTCGGCAACCTGCGCACGGCGCTGTACACATGGCTCATTGCCCGCAGCCACGGCGGCACGTTCATCCTCCGCATCGAGGACACCGATCAGGGCCGTCTGGTGGAGGGTGCTACTGATGTGATCTACCACACCATGGCTGAGTGCGGGCTTACCCACGACGAGGGCCCCGATGTGGGCGGCCCCGTGGCACCCTATATCCAGTCCCAGCGCCGGGACACCTACGGCAAGTATGCCCGCCTTCTGGTGGAAAAGGGCGGTGCATACTACTGCTTCTGCGAGAAATGCGCCTCCGAGGAGGACAGCGGTGAGTTTGACCGCGTGGCCGATCCCTGCCGCGACCTGCCGCTGGAGGACGCCCTCAAGCGCGTGGAGGCCGGTGAGCCCTATGTGATCCGGCAGAAGATCCCCGCCGAGGGCACCACCACCTTCCACGACGCCATCTTCGGTGATATCACCGTGGAGAACAGCACGCTGGACGATCAGGTGCTGCTGAAGCGGGACGGTCTGCCCACCTACAACTTTGCCAACGTCATCGATGACCACCTGATGGGCATCACCCATGTGGTGCGGGGCAGCGAGTACCTGTCCTCCGCGCCCAAGTATGACCTGCTGTACCACGCCTTCGGCTGGGACGTGCCCACCTATGTCCACTGCTCCCCCGTCATGCGGGACGCCCAGAACAAGATGTCCAAGCGCCACGGCGATCCCTCCTACGAGGATCTGAAGGCGGAGGGCTATCTCACCGAGGCGATTTTGAACTATGTGGCGCTGCTGGGCTGGTCTCCCAAGGGTGAGCTGGCGGAGCAGGAGATCTTCACCCTGCCTGAGCTGGTGAAAGCCTTCGACATCACCGGCATCTCCAAATCCCCCGCCATCTTCGACCGCGCCAAGCTGGATCACTTCAACGCTGTCTATCTGCGGAGCATGAGCCCCGAGGCCTTCGCCAAGGTGGCCGAGCCCTACATCCGCCAGAGCGTCAAGGGTGATTTCGACATCTGCGCCATCGCCGGACTGCTGCAGGCACGCTGTGAGAAGCTGACTGAGATCCCCGAAAAGGTGGATTTCTTCGACGCCTGCCCCGACTGCTGCGTGGACGCCTTTACCAATAAGAAGTCCAAGACCAACCCCGAGGTCTGCAAGACCATGCTGGAAGCCGCCATCCCCATGCTGGAGGCGCTGCCCGACTGGACGGACGAGAGCATCCACGACGGTCTGGTGGCGCTGGCAGAGAAGCTGGGCGTGAAGAACGCCACGCTGATGTGGCCGGTGCGTATCGCCGCCTCCGGCAAGCTGGTGACCCCCGGCGGCGCCGTGGAGATCTGCCGCATCCTGGGCCGCGACGAGACGCTGAAGCGCCTCCGCGCCGGTCTGAAAAAGCTGGCATGAAAAAGCAGCTTCGTGCGCTGGGCGACTTCTGGTGTGAGGAATACGGCCGCTGGGTGGGCATGACCGCCGTCGCTTTTCTGGTGCTGGTGGTGCTGTCGTATATCGCCGGCCGCCTTTTCCCGGAGATCCCCGCTACCATCCTGACCTACTTTAACGAGGTCGTTGCAGATTCCGGCATCGTGCGGGACGACGGCAGCTTCAGCGCGCTGGCGCTGTTCGGCAACAACCTGCGGGCCATGGTTCTGTCCACGCTGTACGGCTTTATTCCCTTCCTGTATCTGCCCGCCCTGTCCATGGGCGTCAATGCCATCCTCCTCGGTATGGTGGCCTCCTCGGTCAACGGCCAGTGGCTGCTGCTGGCCGCCGGTATCCTGCCCCACGGCATCTTTGAGCTGCCGGCGCTGTGCCTCAGTCTGGCGGCCGGGCTGTGTCTGTGCCAGAATATCAACCGCTATATCCGCAAAAATGAGAAGGGGCTCATGAAACCGCTCCTTCTGAATATTCTCCGCGTGACGGGGCTGGTAGTGATTCCGCTGCTGGTGGTCGCCGCGATCATGGAGAGCTATGTGACCCCCGCTGTGATGCAGCTATTTGTGTAAAGACCGGCGTTTGCCGTTCCGCACTTCACTTTGAAAGGAATGATCCAGATGTGTGAAAAGAAGATCGATGTTCCCTCCCTGTTCGGCAAAATGGTGTTTGGCGAGCAGCAGATGCAGCAGCGTCTCCCCGCCGAGGTCTACCGCGCATGGCAGCGCTGCCGGACACAGGGTACGGCGCTGGATCGTTCCACCGCCGGTGAGATCGCCGCAGTCATGAAGGACTGGGCCATTGAAAACGGCGCCACCCACTATACCCACTGGTTCCAGCCCATGACCGGCTACACCGCCGAGAAGCACGACAGCTTCATCACGCCCGACGGTACGGAGGGCGTGCGGATGGAGCTGAGCGCCAAGGAGCTGACCAAGGGCGAGGCCGATGCCTCCAGCTTCCCCTCCGGCGGCCTGCGGGCCACCTTCGAGGCCCGCGGCTACACGGCATGGGATCCTACGTCCTACGCCTTTATCAAGGACAGTACGCTGTATATCCCCACCATCTTCTGCTCGTACAGCGGCCAGACGCTGGACAAGAAAACGCCGCTGCTGCGCTCCATGCGGGAGCTGGATCGCGAGTGCGTCCGCATTCTCCGCCTGTTCGGCAACACGGAGGTACAGCACGTCACCCCGCAGGTGGGGCCGGAGCAGGAGTACTTCCTCATTGACCGGGAAATGTATGACCTCCGGGAGGATCTGAAGCTCTGCGGCCGCACGCTGTTCGGCTCCCGTCCCCCCAAGGGACAGGAGCTGGACGACCACTACTACGGCGCTATCAAGCCCCGGGTCGCTGCCTTCATGCGGGAGCTGGACGAGGAGCTGTGGAAGCTGGGTGTGCTGGCCAAGACGGAGCACAACGAGGTCGCCCCCGCCCAGCACGAGATCGCGCCCATCTACTCCGACGCCAACACCGCCTGTGACAAGAACCAGCTGACCATGGAGCTGCTGAAGAAGGTAGCTTCCCGCCATGGGCTGGTCTGCCTGCTCCACGAAAAGCCCTTCGCCGGCATCAACGGCTCCGGCAAGCACGACAACTGGTCGCTCCAGACCGACACCGGCGAGAACCTGCTGAAGCCCGGCGGCACTCCCAGTCAGAATGCCCAGTTCCTGCTGTTTCTGGCGGCGTTCGTCAAGGGTGTGGACGAGTATCAGGAGATGCTGCGCTGCTGCGTCTCCTACCCCGGCAACGACCACCGTCTGGGCGGCAACGAGGCGCCTCCCGCCATCATCTCCATCTTCATGGGCGACGAGCTGACGGCCATTCTGGACTCCATTGTGCAGGGCACGGCGTATGTAGACATCACCAAGAAGAAGCTGAAGATCGGCGTGGATGCCATGCCAGAGATCCCGCAGGATACCACCGACCGCAACCGCACCTCCCCCTTGGCCTTCACCGGCAACAAGTTTGAATTCCGTATGCTGGGCTCCTCCCAGTCCATCGCCAGTCCCAACGTGGTACTCAACACCATCATGGCCGAGGAGCTGGGACAGTTCGCCGATCGTCTGGAGAAGGCCGCCGACTTCCAGTCCGCCCTGCAGGAACTGCTGCAGGAGACGTTCACCGCCCACCAGCGTATCATCTTCAACGGCAACGGCTACGACGATGCGTGGGTGGCGGAGGCCGCCCGCCGCGGTCTTGCCAACCTCCGGGACACGGTAGACTGTATGCCCGCCTACATTGACAAGAAGAACATCGACCTGTTTACCAAGCACGCCGTCCTCACGGAGACAGAGATGCGGGCGCGGTACGAGATCCATCTGGAGAACTACTGCAAGGTGACGACCATCGAGGCCCACACCCTGCTGGATATGGTCACCCGCTGCATTCTGCCCGCCGCCGGAAAGTACGCCGACAGTCTGGCGCAGACCCTTTTTCATAAAAAGAACTGCGGTATCTCCCTGCCCACCGTGATGGAGGAGCGCACCCTGACCCGCGTCAGTGAGCAGTCGGCGGCGCTGTTCCGTATCTGTGAGGATCTGCAAACCGCGCTGCACAACGCCCCCGCCGCCGACGGCGGCATCGACGTGGCCCGTTGGTACCGTGCGGAGATCGCCGCGCGGACACAGCAGGCCGGTGAGCTCATCAACCAGCTGGAGACCATTGTGGATGCCGCCTGCTGGCCCTATCCCACCTACGCCGACATCCTGTTCAGCGTGTAAACACTCTTCACTTTACAACACTTGAAAAATAGAGGTCGGAGCCAATGGCTCCGACCTCTATTTTTCAATTTACTTCTTTCGCCGTCTCACCCACGGTTTTCTGCTTCCGTGCGTGCTCCTGCCTCCGCGCCTGTATGAAGTGGGTGACCACGCACCCCACGAACACGATGCTCAGATACCCGAACATCGGGTACACCACCGCGATGATCTCGCCGAAACCCAGCAGACTGCCCGCCCACGCCAGCAGGCAGATCCCCGCCAGCAGCGGTTTTTTCTTCTCCCGCACGAAGCGGGCCTTCTGCTCCAGATAGCTGATCAGTCCCACCAGACTGGCCATGGCGTTGCAGAACATGGCAAGCAGCAGCATCAGGCCGTACACCGTACCCAGCATCCCGTTGAGCTTGCTGGCCAGCGCCACCATGGGCAGCTCCGCCGCCACCGCCTCCGGACAGGCCGCCAGACTGGTCAGGATGCTGCCCGCCACCGCCAGCAGCATCACGCCGGACAGGGCGATGCCCAGATAGATGTGTTTCTTTTTCCTGACATACTGCCCTACCGGTGCCATGATGCCGATGCCGCCCAGAATGTTATAGGCGACAAAGGTCAGCGACGCGACGACCCAGTTGGGCATCAGTGGGTTGGTGTTCACATCCTTCAGCCGGAAGATACCCTCCGTACCGAAGGTACCGTAAGCGCCGGCGGCAAAGGCCACGGTGGCGACGATCAGAATGGGGATCAGCGCCGAGAACGCATTGACCATACCCGATACGCCCAGCAGCGTCACCAGAAATACCGCCGCCATGAATACGAAGCTGCCCAGCCAAGTGGGTACATGAAACAGCTGGTTCAGCATAGCGCCGACACCGGCGGACATGGACATCACCACGAAGAATAGGAACAGCGCGGCGATAACGCCGGAGGCGCCTCGCAGCCACTTGATGTCCCAAGGCACCAGCAGTCTGTCTACATCGGCGCACTGGGTCATCTGCGTCAGCCGTACGAACAGGATGCCGATGACGGTAAACAGCACAGCCGCTCCCGCAAGACCCACATAGCCCCAGTTGCCGAAGTTGCCGAAAAACTGCCACAGTTCCTGTCCGGAGATGAACCCCGCGCCCAGAAAGCATCCCACATATGTGAAGGCCAGCGACCACATTTTAATTTCTTTCATACCTCTTACTCCTTGCCGAAAAATGCGCACCGTCTTAGTGTATGCGCCGCGGCGGATTTCGTCAACCCCTGTCGGCATTTCTTTTTATTGAATCATTCGGTTTTCATTGACGCTGTGGGCGGCGCGGTGTATAATTGTCCCAGAAAACAGTCTGCCTGCACCGGGATCTCTTTCGACCCCGGAGGAATTACTTTCTTGGAGGAGGAAAACCCATGATACACACCATTGACGGCATCATTTCCGCCGCACGCGGCGGCAGCACCGGTGTCATCGCCGTGGCAGCCGCCCATGACCAGCCGGTGATCGAGGCGGTAGTCGAGGCCCGCCGGGAGGGTATCGCCACCCCCATTCTGGTAGGTCACGTCGACGAGATCCGCGCCATGCTCACCGAGCTGGGCGAAGATCCCGCCGCCTATGAGATCATCCCCGGCGACACCGATGGGGACTGCGCCGCCAAGGCCGTGGCGCTGTGCGCCGAGGGCAGAGCCAACTTCCTGATGAAGGGCATCCTCGGCACCGCCGACCTGATGCGCGCCGTATTCAACAAGGAGCACGGCCTGCGTACCTCCCACCTGACCACCCATTGTATGCTCTACGAGATCCCCGCGCTGGGCCGTATGCTGGTGCTCACCGACGGCGGCGTCAACACCTTCCCCGATCTGGACAAGAAGGCGGAGATCCTGGAGAATGCCGCCATGGTGCTGCAGGCGCTGGGCTATGAGCATATCAATGCCTCCTGCGTCTGCGGCGCGGAGCAGGTCAACCCCAAGGTACAGTCCACCGTGGACGCCGATGCGCTGGCACACATGACCGACCGCTGGGCCAAGTACAACATGGATGTCTGCGGCCCTGTGGCGCTGGATCTGGCCGTCAGCGAGGAGGCCTGCCGCCACAAGCACTACACCGCTCCCGGCGCGGGCAAGGCCGATATCCTGCTGGTACCAAACTACGAGGTGGGCAACGGCATCGGCAAGGCCGCCAACCTGTTCGGCAACGCCAAAAATGCCGGTATTATTCTGGGCGCCAAGGTGCCCATCGTGCTGGTCAGCCGCGCCGACAGTGCCTACTCCAAGCTGGCGTCCATCGCGCTGGGCAGCGTCCTCGCTTCCCGCATGAAGCTGTCCTGACGGCGCTCTGTACGGAAAGCCGTATCATTCTCCTGCGTGTCCCACGCAGCCATCTGATTTGAAAGGAGACCACATCATGGTCAATCAGGAATTCTATCATCTGGGTACCGCCCCCTCCGTCATCCGTCAGCTGTTTGCCTATGGTCTGGAGCAGGCTGCCAAGGTAGGTGCGGACAAGGTCTATGACTATTCACTGGGCAACCCCAGCATCCCCGCGCCCAAGAAGGTCAATGACTCCATCCACAAGATCGTGGATGAGACGGACTCCATCAAGCTCCACGGCTACTCCATGGCCCCCGGCTTCGCGGAGGCTCGCGCCGCCGTGGCCAAGGATCTGACCGACCGTTTCGGCCTGGAGGTCAAGGCCGGTGAGCTGTTCTTCACCTGCGGCGCCGCCCCCGCCCTGATCTCCGTGATCAAGGCGCTCCTCGTCGACCATGACTCCGAGATCATGGCTGTGGCACCCTTTTTCCCCGAGTACCATCCCTTCGTCACCGGCAACGGCGGCAAGCTGGTGGTGGTCCCCGCCGACACCGAGGCGTTCCAGATCCATCTGGACGCCGTGGAGCAGCGCATCACCGCCCACACACAGGCCATCATCATCAACTCCCCCAATAACCCCTCCGGCGTCGTCTACACCGAGGAGACGCTGAAGGGTCTGGCGGCGCTGCTGGAGCGCAAGAGCGCCGAGTACGGCCACCCCATCTACATCATCGCCGACGAGCCGTACCGCGAGCTGGTGTACGGCGGCGTGAAGGTACCCTTTATCCCCTGCCTCTATCGGAACACCATCGTCTGCTACTCCTACTCCAAGTCCCTGTCCCTGCCCGGCGAGCGTATCGGCTATGTGTACGTCCCCGGCTTTGCCGACGACAGTGCCGCGGTGTACGCCGCCATCTCCGGTGCCGCCCGCATCATGGGTCACGTCTGCCCGCCCACGCTGATGCAGAAGGTCATTGAGCTGTGCGCCGGGGAGCGCCCCGATCTGGCGGCCTACGAGGAAAACCGCAACCTGCTGTACAACAGCCTGCGGGAGATGGGCTACCAGTGCGCCAAGCCCGACGGGGCGTTCTACCTGTTCGTCAAGGCGCCCAACGGCGACGCCAACGCGTTCTCCGAGCGAGCCAAGCTATCGCACAATCTGCTGGTCGTCCCCGCCGACGGCTTCGGCTGCCCCGGCTACTTCCGCCTGAGCTACTGCGTGTCCAACGATATGATCCGCCGCAGCCTGCCCGCTTTCAAGGCCATGATTGAGTCCTACAAGTAAGCGTCACGCGGACAAATCGCATAAAAATGTCCTCCGGCTGCGCCGGAGGACATTTTTATACAAAACGCACCGGTTTGAGCGGCATAATTTTGCGTGTTTTTCCCTTGCAATTCCTACGTTTCACGCCTATAATGGCAACAATATTTTTTTAAAAGAGGTGTTTCACGCATGAGCAAATTGACGATCCCCGCCGGATACAAGACGCCGCTGTCCACCTACGAGATGCAGCGCGCCATCGAGTTCATCAAGAGCAATTTTCAGGTGAATCTGGGGCAGGCGCTGAATCTGCGCCGTGTCTCCGCTCCCCTGTTCGTGGAGGAAAATTCCGGCCTGAACGACAACCTCAACGGCGTGGAGCGCCCCGTCTCCTTTGACATCCCCGATGTGGGCGCCACCGGGCAGGTGGTACACTCGCTGGCCAAGTGGAAGCGTCTGGCGCTGAAGCGCTACGACTTCAAGCCCGGCAAGGGTCTGTTCACCGACATGAACGCCATCCGCCGCGATGAGGAGGTGGACAACCTCCACTCCATCTATGTGGACCAGTGGGACTGGGAAAAGGTCATCGAGCGGCAGGACCGCAACGAGCAGTACCTGCGTCAGACCGTCCGCGCCATCGTGAGCGCGGTGGTGGAGACCAACGACGCCCTTCAGATCGCCTTCCCCAGCCTGCACACCGTACTGGATCGCGAGGTGTACTTCGTCACCACGCAGGAGCTGGAGGATCGCTGGCCCGACCTGACCCCCAAGGAGCGGGAGAATGCCATCTGCCGCGAGCATCACACCGTGTTCCTCATGCAGATTGGCGACGACCTGAAGCGCAGCGGCCAGCCCCACGACGGCCGCGCACCGGACTACGACGACTGGTCCCTCAACGGCGATATCCTCATGTATAACCCGGTACTGGACAGCGCCTTTGAGATCTCCTCCATGGGCATCCGCGTAGATGAGGCCGCCATGGATCGCCAGCTGCGCAAGCGCGGCTGCGACGACCGCCGCCAGCTGCCCTTCCACAAGATGCTGCTCAGCGGCCAGCTGCCCCTGACCATCGGCGGCGGTATCGGCCAGAGCCGCCTTTGTATGCTGATGATCGGCACCTGCCACATCGGCGAGGTACAGGCCAGCCTGTGGGACAAAGCTACCTTGGACAGCTGCGCCGCCGCCGGTGTCATGCTGCTGTAAGATCCCATCATCCTCTCTGCGAAAAGGCCCCGCAGCCGACGGCTGCGGGGTCTTCGTTCTTTATTCCGGTGTGTGAAGGGTATTTTCCAGCTGCCGGAGGGATTCCTCCATGCGGTCAAAATTCCCAATATCGCAGGCCTCCACCTGACGCTCCGCCTGCCGAAGCTCCTGCAAAATGCCCTCGGTCATGCGGGCATAGGCATCCCGCTGCTGGGCGCACCATTGACGCTGCTGCTCAATGAGCTGCATCAGCTCCGCAATGGCTTTGCCGCGGAACTCCTCTGTGCGGCGGTGGGCGCTGATCTCGATCTCCGCGATATGATCCCGCAGGGACTGGTACTGCGCCGCCGGCTCCCGCAGCGTCTCGTTCTCCCGGCGCAGGGCGGTCAGCTCCTCCTCCATGCTCTGCACCCGGGTGTGCAGGGCGGTCTCGTTGTCCAGCCGCTCCGTCAGCTCGTTCAGCTGTACGCGCAGCGCCGCGTTTTCCGCCTCCGTACTGCGCTTCTTCGCCAGCAGCTCCTCACGCTCCGTCGTCAGGGCGTCCAGCCGCTCCTGCGTCTCCGCCGCTGTTTTTTCAATAAAGGAGATCACATCCTCCCGGTCGAATCCCCCAAATAGACACGTTTTGAAGCTGGTTTCCATGGCCACGTTCCTCTCTCTCGGTTTTTATCCATCTTACCACATCCCCTACCGCTTGACAAGCGATGCGGGCGAAAAAAGCCGAACCGATCTTGGAACGCCCCGCCGCGCAGGAACAAGGTCATGCCCTCCCCTTCTCCGTATACGCGCTTATCGCTTCCCTTTACCGCCGCACGACCTCTCGCCCGTCGGACCAGACGGACACGATGTTATGCCGGTGGGTCATGTAGATGGCTCGCTCGAACCGCTCCCGCACCGACAGCGGACGTCCCGCCTCCGGGAAGTCCCCGTCGTCGATGACCACCGCGTGGAGCCTGTCGCCCACTGCAAAGCCGTCCCCTGCGCCGAAGTATTTGTGTCCCGCCGTTGTGCCAAGATAGTAGCCCTCCGGCACCGTCAGGAAGTCGGGGTGCCATTCGTCCGTGACCCGCCGCGCCTTGGAGGTACGGATGGACATGGTGATGACCTTGTACATGGGCAGCTGTGCGCCGCCTGCGATATCGCTGCCCAGCGTGACCCACAGCCCCTCCTTGACCATCTGCCGCACGGGACACAGACCCGAGCAGATATTCACGTTGGAATCGGCGCAGTGTACCACCACCACACCGGCGTCGCGGATAGCCTTCCGCTCCCGCTCATCGGAGTGGACACAGTGCGCCATCAGCGTGTGATCCTTCCACAGGCCATATTTGTCGTATGTCTCCCAGTACTGCGCGCAGTCGGGATGCAGCTCCCGCACCAGCTGGATCTCACGGGTGTTCTCCGACAGATGGGACTGCACATACAGCCCCCGCTCCCGCGCCAGCTGGCCCAGCGCCGTCATCAGCTCGTCGGTGCAGCTGGGGGTAAAGCGCGGCGTGAGGATGGGCTTGACGTGTTCAAAATGGCAGCCGTCCAGCCACCGCACCGTTTCCCGGATGGACTCCTCCGTCGTCTCCTGCAAAACGCCGGGCAGGCCGTTGCGATCCATATTCACCTTCCCCACATAGCCGGTGACGCCGGCACGCTCCAGCTCGTCCATCAGGATCCATGTGGCCTCCGTGTGCAGGGAGGAAAACATACACACCCGCGTGGTGCCGCTGGTGATGAGGTCGCCGGCCAGCCGGCGGTACACCCGCCGGGCGTAGTCCGTGTCGGCAAACCGCGCCTCCGTGGGAAACGTATAGGTACTCAGCCAGTCCAGCAGCGGTAAGTCCATGCCCATGCCCAGCATGGGATACTGGGGCGCGTGGAGGTGCATATCCGCGAAGGACTGCATCAGCAGCCGGTCACCGTAGTCCCGTACCTCCGCCTGTGCCAACTCCTCCGGCAGCGTGGGATATACGCCGCGGATCACGCCGTCCTCCAGCACCATATAGCCATGCTCCAGAATGGACAATTCCCCCATTTTCGGTGCGTGGACGATGTTGCCTCGCAATACCTGTGTCATCGCTCCTACCTCCCGTGCAAAAAATAAAGGGCGCTCCGGCCCTCCGCCAGAACACCCATAGTAGCGCCGTCGGCGGCGCCGTAGAAACGCCCTGCGCCATCGCCGCAGGACTATATGAGTTATATCATCAATTTCATTATATCCGCTTTTCCCTCCGTTTGCAAGCGGAAAAACGCGTTTGCAGGCGCGCAAATGCGGTACACCATGCGACAGCGGTAAAAGTGCGACGCCCTCGCAGCAGGAAAATCCGATACCGGGGTCGATGGGTGATTGACGGGGCGGCGGCGTGTTGTGTATAATAGAGGGCAGAATGTGCCGGGGAGGATGCAGCATGGAGATACGATTTACAAACGGCAGCTATACGGACAGTGAAGGGCGGGTCATGCTGGATCCCACCGTTTACAAGGACTGGCAGATCGGCGCGGCGGCGGAGAGAGAGCTACCGCCGGTGGAGGCTTTCCGCCAAAAGCTGGGGCTGCTGCCGGAGGAGCTGATCCCCCACGGCAAAACGCCGAAGCTGGACTTTATCCGCATCATGGAGCGGCTGCAAAGCCGTCCGGACGGCAAATATATCGAGGTCACCGCCATCACCCCCACGCCGCTGGGCGAGGGAAAATCCACCACGTCGCTGGGGCTGATCGAGGGACTGGGACGGCTGGGGAAAAACGTGGGCGGCTGCCTGCGTCAGCCCTCCGGCGGACCGACCATGAACGTAAAGGGCACCGCCGCCGGGGGCGGCAACGCCCTGCTCATCCCCATGACCGAGTTTTCTCTCGGCCTTACCGGGGATATCAACGACATCATGAACGCCCACAATCTGGCCATGACGGCGCTGAATGCCCGGATGCAGCACGAGCGCAACTACGACGATGCACAGCTGGCCCAACGGGGACTGCGCCGTCTGGACATCGACCCGGCGCGGGTACAGTGGAGCTTCGTGCTGGACTTCTGCTGTCAGGCGCTGCGGAAAATGCACATCGGCGGCGACGGGAAAATGGACGGCTACCCCATGGATACCTGCGCCAATATCGCCGTCAGCTCCGAACTGATGGCCATCCTGTCCGTGGCGCGGGATCTGCCCGATCTGCGCCGCCGCATCGGGGATATCGTGCTGGCCTACGACAGACAGGGCCGTCCCGTCACCACGGAGGATCTGGAGGTGGCGGGCGCCATGACGGCGTGGATGCGCAATACCATCAACCCCACCCTGTGCTATACGGTGGCGCATCAGCCGGTGCTGGTCCACGCGGGGCCGTTTGCCAATATCGCCATCGGTCAGTCCTCGGTGATCGGCGACCGGCTGGGCGTCAAGCTGTTTGACTACCACGTGACCGAGTCCGGCTTCGCCGCCGACATCGGGTTTGAGAAATTCTGGAACGTGAAGTGCCGCCTCTCCGGTCTGAAGCCGGACGTGTCGGTGCTGGTGGCCACCGTCCGCGCCCTGAAGATGCACGGCGGCGGACCAGAGGTCATCCCCGGCCGTCCCCTGCCGGACGCCTACACACAGGAGGATCTGTCCCTGCTGGAGCGGGGGTGCGCCAACCTGCTGCACCATGTGGAGACGATCCGCCGCTCCGGCGTCACGCCGGTGGTGTGTCTGAACCGGTTCTACACCGATACGGAGGCGGAGCTGGCGCTGGTGCGCCGCATCTGCGAGGCTCACGGGGTGCGCTGCGCCGTGTCCGACCATTGGCGCTATGGCGGCGCCGGTGCGGAGGAGCTGGCACAGGTGGTGCTGGACGCCTGCGAGGAGCCGTCGGACTTCCGGCTGCTGTACCCGGATGAGCTGCCCCTGCGGCAGCGGGTGGAGCGCATCGCACGGGAGGTCTACGGTGCCGACGGCGTGGACTGGTCGCCGCTGGCGGCGGAGAAGGCCGCCCGGTTTGAAAGCGACCCCCAATACGCCGGGTACTGCACCATGATGGTCAAGACCCATCTGTCTCTGTCCCACGATCCCACTCTAAAGGGCGTACCCACCGGCTGGCGACTGCCGGTGCGGGACGTGCTGGAATACAGCGGCGCACGGTTTTTGTGTCCGGTAGCCGGCGGCATCTCCATGATGCCCGGTACCGGATCTGACCCCGCCTATCGCCGGGTGGATATCGACACGGCCACCGGTGAGGTCACGGGTCTGTTTTGAGGGGGGAGCGCGTATGGACGATACATTGCGAAGCTGCCGGGAATTTACGGAGGTGCTGGCCTCCGATGCACCCGCACCGGGAGGCGGCGGCGCGGCGGCGCTGACCGCCGCCATCGGCACGGCGCTGGGCGGTATGGTGGCGGCGCTGACCGTGGGAAAGCTGCGCTACGCGGCGGTGGAGACGGAGCTGCGGTCTGTCATGGCAGACTGCGACGCCCTGCGGCAGCAGCTTTTGGCGCAGGTGCAGGCTGACGCGGAGGGTTTTCTCCCGCTGGCGGCGGTGTACGCCCTGCCCAAGGACGACCCTACCCGCCCGGAAAAGCTGGCGGCGGCATCTGCGGACGCCTGCAAAACGCCGCTTCAGATCATGGATCTGTGCTGCCGGGCGCTGGACGCCATGGCGGTGCTGGCGAAGAGGGGCTCCCGTCTGGCGGTATCCGACGCCGGATGCGGCGCGGCCATTCTGGGCGGCGCCCTGCGTGCGGCGTCCCTGAACGTACTGGTGAACACAAAGACCATGGGCGCGGCAGGCGCACCGCTGAATGAACGGTGCCTTGCCCTGCTGCACCGTGGCGAGACGGCGGCTGACGCCGTATTTGCGCAGGTAAAGCACGACCTGCTGTAAGGAGGGACAGCGTATGGCAAAATTGCTGATAGGCCGGGAGGCGGCGTCAGCGCTGACCGCGGCGCTGCAGCGGCGCACGGACGCGCTGACTGAACGGGGCGTCACACCCAAGCTGGCCATCCTGCGCTGCGGGGAAAACGAATCGGACGGCGCGTACCTGCGCAGCGCACAGCAGCGCGCCGCGCTGTGCGGCGTGGCCGTGGAGATCTCCTCCCTGCCGGAGACGGTGTCGCGGACTGCGCTTCTGGCCGCCATCGACGGTGTGAACCGCGATGCGTCCGTCCACGGCTGCCTGCTGCTGCGTCCGCTGCCGGCGCATCTCCGTGACGTAGAGGACGCCATCTGCAACCGGCTCCTGCCGGAAAAAGACGTGGACGGTATGACGGATGTCTCCGCCGCCGGTGTGTATCTGGGACGTAGCGCAGGGTTTGCCCCCTGCACGGCGGAGGCGGTAACGGTGCTTTTAGATCACTACGGCATCGACTGCACCGGAAAACGGGCGGTGGTCATTGGGCGCTCTCCGGTGGTGGGTCGCCCCGCCGCCATGCTGCTGCTGGAGCGGAATGCCACGGTGACGGTTTGCCATACCAGAACGCAGGCGCTGTCCGACGTCACCCGCGAGGCGGATATTATTGTCTCGGCGGCAGGGGCGGCGGGGTGCCTGACGGCGGCCCATGTCCGGCCCGGTCAGACGATCATCGACGTGTCCGCCAACTGGGACGCGGCAAAAAACGCCATCGTAGGCGATGCGGACTTTGACACGGCCGCGTCCATCGTGGACGCCATCACCCCCGTACCGGGCGGCGTGGGCGCGGTGACCTCCGCCGTACTGATGCGCCATGTGGTGCAGGCGGCGGAGCGCACCTTGGAGGGAGGAAATCTGTGAATCTGTTTTTGACATTGGCATATCTGTTTTTCATCGGCTCTGTATTGGGCTGGGTGCTGGAGCTTTTCTACCGGCGCTTTATCTCCGGCGCCAATCCGGAGCGCAAGTGGATCAACCCCGGCTTCTGCGTAGGGCCGTATGTACCGCTGTACGGCTTCGGCCTGTGCATCCTGTTTGTGCTGGCAGCCATCGGCGACGCCCACGGCGTCCGCACCGTGGGCGACAAGCTGCTGCTGTTTCTGGGCATGGCGGTGAGCATGACCGCCATCGAGTATATCGCCGGTATCATGTCGCTGAAGATCATGCACGTCCGGCTGTGGGATTACAGCAACCAGTGGGGCAACATTCAGGGCCTGATCTGCCCCCAGTTCTCCCTGATCTGGGCGGCGGCCAGCGCGGGCTACTACTTTCTGGTGCATCCCCACATTCTCGACGCCCTGCAATGGTTGTCGGAGAATCTGGCGTTTTCCTTTGTGATCGGCTACTTCTTCGGCGTGTTCACCATCGACGTGGTGTACTCCGCCCATCTGGTGACCCGCATCCGCCAGTTCGCCAAGGAGAACGAGGTGGACATCAAGCTCGAGCAGCTCAAGGCCCATATCCGCCGCCGTCAGGACGAGCGGCGCGAGAAGGCCAACTTCCTCTTCGCCTTCCGCTCCAGCCACTCGCTGGCGGAGCATCTGCGTGAGGCGCAGGAGGCGTGGGAGGAGCGGCACAAGGCGGAGAAGAAGTGACCATCGCCCCGCAGCCAATATGAAAACCGCAAAAGCATTTGTATAGGAGGACTGTAAAGTGAGAGACGTTCACAGCAAAAAGCCGGAGGAGTGCCAGTATTCCTTCACCCAGCACAAGACCTGCGAGTTCTTCCCCTGCCACAAGACGGAGCATCCGGAGGATTTCAACTGCCTGTTCTGCTACTGTCCGCTGTATACGCTGGGCAGCCACTGCGGCGGAAACTTCGTCTATCTGGACAGCGGCGTAAAGGATTGCTCCAACTGCCTGGTACCCCACGGACGGGGCAGCTACAGCTACGTTTTGAAGAAATATCCGGAGCTGATGGAGCTGGCCAAGAAAAATCGCTGAAACGGTGCAGCATAAACGAAACCGGCGGGAATCCCGCCGGTTTCGTTTATGTGCCGGTGACCACCTGTGCAAAGCCGGCGGCAAACAGTCTGGCTGCGCGAAGCGCCTCGTCCAGCGAATTGCCGGCGGTACCCACCTCCACCAGCATACTGCCGGTGGTCAGGTGCTGGTTGTAATTGGAATTGCGCAGCGTCATGGGGCGCATCAGCGTGGGGGACAGCTCCGTCAGCCGCTGCTGGATGGCCACCGCCAGCCTGACATTTTCCAGCCAGTGGTCGTTGTTGCTGCCCATGACAAAGCTGATCTGGGCGCAGTGGGGGTCCTCCCGGGTGATGACCTTATACTGGTGTCCCGCCTTGTCCTCGATGGCGTCCCGGTGGACGTCCAGCACAAAGGACAGCGTGGGGTATTTGGCCAGATATCCCCGGATGGCGTCCGCCGCCCGCTCATACGCGCCGTCGTAGGCGGGATCGTCGTACAGCGCACGGTCGTGAAGCACGGAGATGCCGTAGGACGACAGGGCGGCGGCGATCTCGTCGCCCACCCGGATCATGTTGACGGAGGTGTCCGCCGTGCGGCAGGTGCCAGTGGGAACGTACGCCTGTCCCTTGGGCATGGTGTACGCCTCGCTGCCGTGGGTGTGGACGATCAGCACCTGCGGCGCATCCTCCGACAGCTTGGCGGCGAAGGTGCCGTCGAACCACCCCGGCTCCAGCGCCTTGGTCGAGTTGTTTTTGATGAACACATCGTCCACCTGTACGAAGCCGGAGGGTGACGCGGGTGCGATGGTCTGGGACGCGGCGCCGTTGTCCTCGTGGGCGGACGGCTCCGCCTCCGGCGTGGGCGCGGGCGCAACGGGAACGGGAGCGGCGGGCGTTTTCTCCGTCGCCGTCCCGTCTTGCGGCAAAGCGGCTACGTCCGCCCATGCGGACAGCAGCAGCGGGGACTCCCGCAGCGCCAACAGCGCAGGCAGCGCCAGCGTATCCGCTGCCGCCATATCCCCCAGCTCCCAGCGCAGCAACATCTCCGGCAGACGAACGGAGTCCCGGACAGCATCTGCCGCATCCCGGAGACTGTCGCTGCCCATTGCAGCGGCGGTGACCCAGAGCGTGCCGGCGGCCAGCACCGCGGCGGTCAGACGGCGGAAATAGTCTCTCTTCACAGGCATCCCTCCTCGCTGTACAGACAAGCCTATGCAGCGGCTGCGGCGCGTATGCCGGGCAAACGGGCGTGTCTGCCATGATTCAGCGGCTTGCCGGGAAAGTTAGCTGCTATGCAGCCAACATATTGTATTTCGCCACGCTGCTGCCCCCGGGGCTGCTGCGCCATACCGCCAAGCTGTGCCGGGGGGAGCGCGTGCTGCAAGACCCTGCAAAAATACTTGTAAAACCATATACCCTGCATATTGCTTTTCTGCAAAACCATGCTACAATAATTTGTACATATGTGTCGAAATGACACGAAATCAGAGAGGAGAGGATCACTTGAAGAAGAAACTGCTATCCCTGCTGCTGGCGTTGGTGATGACCGCCACGCTGCTGCCGGTACAGGCTATGGCGGCGGAGGGCGGCTTGGCCGAAAGGTGCGGCTTAAAAACCGTCTATACGGGCGAGTACGTCAACCCGCTTTACGCGGATGCGTTAGGGGCAGAGACAAGCGGCTGGTCACAGCCCAAGGCGTCAACACAGTGGGCGTCGGATGTTCAGACGGCGGCCAATGCGACGTATCTGACCGAGGCGGAGGCTGTCAAGGTGCTGCGCCGTCAGATGGTCGCCCGAAGCGATCGCATTCAGATCCGTGTGCGCACTACGCCCACCGGCGACCATCGGAAGGTAGCCGCAAATCTTTGGGATAAGGCACAGGATCACATAAGAGGCAGCGGCACCACCGGTGACTATCTGCTCTGGCAGTACGGTGGCATCTCCTACAGCTTTTCCTATAGTGAAAAAGGAAGAGAGTACGAGTACGACATTACCTACAAGCCGAATGAGAAATACTCCAACACCATTTGGTACACCACGGCTGCACAGGAAAAATGGCTGAGCGACTATATCAATGGTACCATGCGGCCGCAGTTGGCTCTGGATACCAAGACCACCTATCAGAAGGTGGAGGCCATCTATGACTGGATCACGGAAAAGGTCCGGTACGACTACAGCCATCTGAACAACAACAGTTATCTGCTGCAATTCACGGCCTATGCAGCCGTCCGGAACCGGACGGCGGTATGTCAGGGCTACGCCAACCTGCTCTACCGTCTGGCCAACGAGGCGGGCATCGACTGCCGTATCATCACCGGCGGCAACCATGCATGGAACATCATCCAGATGAACGACGGCAAGTACTACTGCATGGATGCTACATGGGATGAGGGCAAGAACAGCTACAGCTACTTCCTCAAGGGACTGCCGGAGTTCAGCAGAACGCACACCCCCCAGACAGATTCCTACAATACACCGTACTGGACCTCGTATGTGTCCAAGATGTCCAACACCGATTACAATTCTGCGTTTGCGGCTGCGCCCGCCAATGTGACGATGCGGACGGCTGCGGTCAGCGGGAAGGACATCGTGGTGACGTGGCAGCAGGCGGCTGGCGCGGCGCGATACAAGGTCTTCCGCAAGGATCCCGTCAACACCGGCTGGAAGGTGGTCGCAACAGTGTCCGGCCTCAGCTATACGGATAAGAATGCCACGGCGGGCGTAAAGTACAGCTACACCGTTCGCGGTGTCAACACCGATGGTGCACTCAGCCCTGGTTTCGACAGAACTGGCGTCAGCGCCATGGTTCCCAAGGCTGCCGCACCTGCCAACGTGACTCTCGGCAGCGCCAAGGCGGTCAGCGGCGGCATTCAGGTGACATGGCAGGCAGCCAACGGCGCAGCGAAGTACAACGTGTACCGCAAGGATGCCTCCAATACCAGATGGGTGGTCATCGGCACAGTCACCGGCACCAGCTACACGGACAAGACCGTCAAGGCGGGCGTCACGTATACTTACACCGTGCGTGGTGTCTCCGCCGACGGCAAGACCCTCAGCCCCGGCTATAACAAGACCGGCGTCAGCGCCACCGCTCCCAAGAACACGGCGCCCGCCAACGTGACGCTTGGCAGTGCCAAGGCGGTCAGCGGCGGCATTCAGGTGACGTGGCAGGCAGCCAGCGGCGCGGAGAAATACAACGTCTACCGCAAGGATGCCTCCAACACCGTTTGGCGGGTCATTGCG